>Ga0131853_10023369_pt1 | contig 11167 bp, 11 predicted proteins | sample TergutLab28metaG_FD_92764 | JGI IMG/M metagenome (GOLD analysis project Ga0131853, IMG submission 92764) | Labiotermes labralis P1 segment gut microbial communities from Petit-Saut dam, French Guiana - Lab288 P1 (version 2) (version 2) | ecosystem: Host-associated > Arthropoda: Insects >...
ATACTCGGATTTCTTTGGTTTGCTCATGGAATAATATCAATAATCATGTCAATCTTACTCATAGTCGCAGGAATCTACGCATACAGCGGAGAATCATACCGAATCCCACTCATCAACAAGTGGGCGGAGAAATCAGCCAACAAGTACTTAGGCGAAAAATCACTTTAAAACGAAAAAACCGCTTAATGCGGTTTTTTACTACTCACTTATACTCACTTAATCGCCCCATATCTTCTCTTGCGTTTCTGATATTCAACAATACACTTGTCGATGAATTTCGCATCAATCTCCGGCCAGAATCGTTTCGGAAAGTACCACTCGCTATACGCCGCCTGCCACATCATATAATTACTCGTCCGATACTCCCCCGAAGTCCGCACAATAAAGTCAGGGTCAGGCAAATCCGCATTATAAAGATACCCGCCAAAGTTTTCCTCAGTAATTTCCTTTACATCCTTAATCTTCCGTATAGCCTGCACAATATCCGCCTTGCCACTGTAATTAATGCAAAGGTTAAACGTGCATTTTGTGTTGTCCTTCGTCTTCTCTTTCACTTCCGCAAGTTTCTCCTGCAAGTCTTTCGGAAACCGCGTAAGGTCTCCCATCGAAACAACTTTGATACCCCCCTTCATAAGCCGCTCGGTATCGTTATGCATATTATCACGAATAAGGCGAAAAATCTCATCAAGTTCATCCTGCGGGCGATTCCAATTCTCGGTTGAAAAGCCGTAAATACTTACAACCTCAACCCCGATTTCCGCGCACCTCTCGACCGCTTCAATCATTTTGTTATAACCGTGCCTATGCCCCATCCACCGAAAAGGCATCCCGCGTTTCAACGCCCAACGCCCATTCCCATCCATTATGAACGCGACATGCTTTGGCAATCGCGACAAATCAATTCTTTTGTTTGCTTTCATATCTCCATAATTTCCGTACACTTCTTTTCAAGTATAGTCTCGATATTCGAGATATAATCATCAAGCATCTTCTGAATATCAACCTCAACAGCCTTTTGCTCGTCCTCGCTCACTTTATCTTCTTTGCATATCTTTTTAATTTTATCCATAGCATCACGACGGTCATTCCGCATCGTAATCTTGGCATCCTCGGTAATTTTTTTGACCTGTTTCACAAGGTCTTTACGTCGCTCCTCGGTAAGTTGCGGAAATATAAGCCGTATCTCCAACCCATTATCAATCGGATTCGCACCAACGTTGGCATTACCAATAGCCTTACACATCTCACGAAGAACCGAGGTATCCCACGGACTTATCAAAATCGAAAGATTGTCTTTGTTGCTTATATTGGCAAGATTTTTAATCGGAGTCGGCACATCATAATAATCCACCATAATACGCTCGACAATCGCAGGACTCACACGCCCCGCCCGCACATTCGAGAACTCGCCTTTAAGGAACGCAACCGATTTTTCAAGTCGCTCCTCGTAAATCAACATCTGTTCAGTAATCTTATCATTAAAATAATCCATAAAAATTCCTCCGCAATTTTTCTGTATTGGGGTCCGCCTTTGGCGGTCCCAAAGTCCATATTTCAAAACCTCACTTACAATACCCTACACCAAAGAAAGAATCTTGTAAAACGCTTTTTTTGATTTCTTTGTCATTGCGAGCGAAGCGAAGCAATCCAGAATAAATATTACAATCCCGTCATATCCCCAGCATCAACATCGCGAGTCCAAAAAACGCGAAAATCCCAAATAGGTCCGCAATAATCGTAACCAAGGGCGACGAAACCATCGCAGGGTCAATCTTGACCCTCTTCGCCAAAATCGGCAACAACATTCCAAGAAGTTTCGCAAAAATCACAGTCGCAATCAACCCAAGCCACAGAACAGTCCCAACCAACAACGGCGTAGTATGCTCAATCCCCCTGTGATAAACAATCAGGATATACACAAACATAACCCCGCCCAAAATCACACCACACACCACCGAAATCACAAACTCCTTCCAAAACGCCTTGATATACTGCTTCGTCGTAATCTCGCCCACCGCCATCGCACGAATCGCAACCGTGGAGGTCTGCGATCCCCCCGCCCCCGCAATCGCCATAATAAGCGGTATAAACGCAACCAAAAGTGGAATCTTTGCGAACTGGTCCTCGAAAACCATGACAAGTAACCCGCACCCAATCGCCGCGAACAACAAAAATATAAGCCACGGCAACCGCGCAACCGAATGCCGCCAAAACGGAGTTTCGAGGTAAGGCTTGTCCGTACCAGGCTTGTTGACTCCCGCCGTCTTGCACATCGTTTCAAGCGACTTGCAACACTGCGGACAAGGCTCGCCCTTCAAGCCCTGCTTTTCCGCCTCAGGTTTTTTCTTTTTGACTTTTGACATTGCTCCCCCAAATATTATTTACAAAGTGTGAAAAACTATTTTCTCTCAATGCTAATTATTGTGGACTTTGGTCATCTATTTCTTGTCGAATTGCCTTTTTGGAAAACGCTTCGTCAGAAAATCTATTTTTGCGAGGAGAAAGAGGGTCAAGAACTTCTGCGGTATAAGCATCTTGAACACGATTGATTTCAGCCATTATCGCGGCAATTCGAGTTTTAATGTCAGCAAGTTGTTTCTTGTCACGACCACTTGGGAATTGTCCTGTTCCTTTGAAATGAGTTGCCACATGGTCGAAACTGCCTCTATCTGTGTTCATATAATTGTTACGGAGAAACTGAAAAACATCTAAACCAGTTGTTTGATTGCCAGCATTTGAAACAATTTTTACCGCAGCCTCTTTATTAATATCAATTTCCATATATTCTCGACAATGTTTAATGAAATAGTCTATGACAGTTTGACTTTTATCACTACGAGATTCATTCTGCATCTCCTTCACATATGAAAAAAGTTCCCCAGCCTTTGTGTCTGGTATCTTCAATGAATAATCGTAAGCAGTAAGTTTTCCTTGTGCAATTAAAGGCTCGGCAACATCAAGGGCTTTTTGATTGCGTTCTTTTCCAACCTCTGAATTAGAACTCAGAGTAGAGGTAACATGTAAATATGTAGGTACATCAGTATCTGACAATTTCATCAAGGCATCGTTCCACCAATATCTTTCCATTTCTGTTGCTCGAAATAGATGTTTTTGGTAAGGTTCAAGTTCGGCGAAAAAACGCAACGTTCTTTCTTTAAGTAAATCGTCCTTGCCACTTTTTGCGATTGCCTGCATTTGGCGTTGAATTGAAAGCGTTTTATCGGTCGGTGTATATTCTCTTTTTGTTCCCATGTTGTATAAAACTTTGACTCTTGCATGGCTTGATAAAAGGTTCGCCACAGGTCTCAGTTCCGCATCATATTCACCATCTGCAAGATTTTGATTGACAATATGGCAACCGTGAATTTTTTGTTTGTCCATCTCCATATGTGAAACTGTGAAAAACCATTTCGCATCATTATCCAAACCCATATAAAAATCAGCAACAAAAGGGTCTGAAAACTTGTAATCACGAATTGTTTTTGCACATTCAATTATTTTCTCGGCAAGTTCGGGCGAAATATTGACAGCAGCCTTTTTCTTTTCGATTGCATCATAAAACCTCTTGACCCGTTGTTCCTGTTCGGTGAGTCCCTTTTTTTCGGCAGGTTTCGAATTTGAATGGTTGTTCGCCTCTTCAAAAATCGCAACAACTTGTGGGTTGTTACTATACTTTGAATACAATGGCATATATACACTATAACAAGATTTACCATAATTATCTACGCTATAAAATGGGTCGTTTCTTTCATCGAGTCTTCGTTTTCTGAGATATTTAATGAAATCACCACTCGCATTGGATTTCAAAAAAGCATCTTTTGCAACAGACAAATTATGTAAAAGGGCTTCAAGTTCTTTTTTTTCAGTCATTGACTATTTCCCTTCAAAAAGTTCCGAAGTAATACCGCGATGTCTCTGCTCTGTCGGCACTCGCCTGACAAAGTTGCCCTTTCCATCGTAACTAGTCATCCTCTGCGTGGTCTTAATCATCGGTCCTTCACCTGGCTTCATGAATACCCTTTTGATTTCACCATATTCTGCCGCCTCATTATATTGCGACCCAGCTGCCATAAACGAATTTTGACGTTGCTGACGTGTTAATTTTTCTGTCATAATAATTCTCCTTTATGCGGAGCGGGAGAAGGGAAACGTACCGACGCAAGTCGCGATTCACTTCGACAGCTCATGGAGCGGGAGAAGGGAATCGAACCCTCGCTTTTAGCTTGGAAGGCTAAAGTACTACCATTGTACGACTCCCGCGAGTCTGTATCTTCACACTCTACCACCCCGCAAAGCAAATGTCAATTTGATTCTTTCTGTTGCTTGCGAAATTTTTTCAAAACTCTGTTGACTTTGAACCGATACGACCTCGCAGTAATCCATTCAAGTGGCCGAAGAACTGGATAGTAAAAAAACCTCGCCCCCCTAACCACCTTCAAAGCCTTTAACTGAGCCTCACTCCCCCACGTCCCCGAATAATAATGAATCCCATGCGAGTTCTCGGTCATCTTAATCCTGTGCGTAAGGTAACTCTGCGGATAAAACCAATCCCGCGCGTAAATTGCGATTTTTTCAATATGCTCGAAAGTCTTCCCGTTCGACTTGAAGTTATAATGATTTTTAAGAAGTGCCGACATCATGTGAACACTCATAAGATTCGAAACTTTCAAACACAACTCATCTTCATACAATCTGCAAAGCTCCCCAAGCATCGGATGCCCCTTAACCGACCCAATAATCGCGGTATTCGCCCAAAACTTGCTCTCGTACCCCACAAAAAAGTCGTGTCTCAAAAAATCATCAATCGGCTTCAACAATTCCATATCGGTGTCAAGATAAATCCCGCCGTGTTCGTGCAACACAAAAATCCGCATCGCATCCGCGGCAAGCGCCCAATTCCTCCGCTCCAACCCCTTTTTAATCATCGGACTCCGATTCACGTCAAAGTTATTTTCATTCCACTCAATAATCTCGTAATCAGGGCAAAACTTCCTCCAACTTTCAATACAGTGCAACATTTTTGCGCTCTTCTTTCCCCCACCAACCCAAATAAAGTGTAATTTCTTTGGTATCATCCCGAAACCTCCTCCTCAGTTTTTTTTCGCTCTTCCCTTAGGTTTTGAATCTCCACGATTTTAAGCAACGACAAAAGTTTATATCGATTGTACCTCATAGTAATTATCGGCAGAATCGCAAGGAAAAGATTAACCACCGCACACGGCAGTGCAATAATCAACCAATAATAGTGCATCGGCAACAAAAGCAAAACCGCAAACCCAAGAATTCCTCCCAAAATATGCCCAATCTCCCCCACACAAGTTTCATGGATATACTTCTTTATATACTCTGTGTCCTTCGGGTTCGCAAGCCTCGCCTTTTCAAACCCCACGAACTTCCCACCAAGGTCTGGCAGAAGGTCCTTAAACTTTCGCACCCCAAAAAACTCCCAAAACCGCGTTTCTCTCTTCGACACTTTGAAATACCACGACGTTGGCTTAATAAACCTTCGCATCGAATAAATAATCCCAGCCCCCGCCCCATGCAACGCAATACACCCAATAACGGAATAAGTAACCAAAGCGGGACTAAGCCACCAAGGCATAAAAAACGCATTTATCAGTGCCAAAATACTCGCCGCAATAACGATTACAAGGACGTACAACTTCACTTTTTATACTCCAACTTTTTTTCGTAAGTTTTCTCGTACAACTCGGCCCAAAGTTTCTGATTCTTCTCCTGCATCATCTTGCAATTTTCCTCGGTAGAAAGCGACTCATCGGGATAAATCACAGGCATGATATTAACCGTAAATTCCTGCACCTTAAACCCATCCTTTCCAATCATATCGGTGTCCTTCAAGGTAATAAAGCACGGAATAATCGGTGCCTTAGACTTCGCCGCAATCAAAAACGCGCCTTTTTTAAGAGGCCTCGGCTTGCGATAGTTCCACCACATAGACTGCTCGGGATAAACCAAAATCTTTTTCCCCTGCTCCAACAACGTCTGCACCGCCTTGATTGTTTCAACTGTAAGTTTCAAGTTCTTACGTTCGAACTCGTTAACTGGCAAGGTATCACAATTTCGAATGATAAACCCAAGAATCCCAGGCAACGAATAGTTCCCCTCACGCACAATTTTGTACATGGCGTTACCCATCTCGGGAAAGTGCGGTTTCAACGCAAGCAACACCGCATAGTTATCAAACTGGTGAATATGGTTGCAAGTAACAAGTGCCCCACCCTTAAAATGCTTCAAGTTCTCATCGCCCGTAACACCCGCAAAGACAACCTGCTTGTTCTTCATCAAACCCTCAAAATGTCGCTTTGCAATCGGATACGCAATTCCCCGCCTAACCCTCGTCCAAAACCTCTTGTTCAGGTAATCAACTTTCTTCGAATCAAGCGGTTTAAATGGCGGGTCAACTTCGACATCATCGTTAAACTCGCCACTTTGTTCTTTTTCCAAAATCCGTTCCAAAACCATCAACCTGTCGGGAGCCTTCCCATCATTAAGTTTCCGCATAACAGGCTCAGGCTGTTTCGCGTATTGTTTTGCCATCTTAACAAGTGCTTTCAGCCGAATCTTGTCCTTCATGCGAGCGGTACTTATAACCCTGGCCTTGTCCTTCACAATTTTATCGTAAAACATGGAATCTTTTGCGTAATGCCAAAAAAGCTCCCCGTACAAAATATTGTCATACCGCCAAGGTTTCAATGCAAGGTTATAATGCACAAGTTTCACATTTTCAAGTTTTTCGTCATTCGCCTCGCCGGTACTAAGCGACGGCAATTTGGCTGGAATCTTGTTCCAAACCTTCGGCAACCACTTAACATGCCCGTAACAGACAATGTTGAAATAATCTTGGTCAGGGCAAATTTCAAGTTTCGCCTTTTGCAACACGTCAAAAAACTTATCTTCAAGTTTAAGTTTCCGCCAAATCTTGCTGTTAAAAAGCATAATCCCAGAGTTAAAATAATGCGGCAACTTAATCCCCAAAGCCTTCTTGGCATAGTTAAAAAAACAAGCAACCGAATCCACAGTCTCACACGTAATCGCACCAACATACTCATTATCTTTAAGTTCATAATTGAACAACTCACTGATATCGGCATTAAGGCAAATATCCGCATCCAAGTACAAAGACTTGTCATACTCCGGAAACATCCTCGGAATGAAAACGCGATAATAAATCGCCAAAGCATAATACTTCGCGTGCATCTTCTTCGCACGTTCCGCCATCACCCCTGTAACATTTGCAAGAATAATCTCAACATTCTCGCTGTTGAAAATATCCAGACTTCTCTTGCTCTCCTCCGCCAAAGTATCATATAAGATATGAATCTTGTAAAAGTAATCCTTAGAAGCCTTGTCAATCAGTGACCGAAGTGCAACATGAAGTATCGGAAAGTAATTATCATCACAACTAAAAAAGATTGGAATAATCGGCTTAGTTGATGTTTGTGGTGCCTGAGTTTTCTGTTTGTTCATTTGTTTCCCTTTGTTTTCCTTTTAGGTACATCCATATTAACACAGTTATTCCCAAAGTAAAGCGAAAAATAAAAATCTTGGAAAATTACTCCACAACCCCGCATCGACTCCCCCACGTTTCGGCAAGTTTATTATCCTTGTAAATACTTATAAGTTCGCAATTATTTGCACATCGACTGCACTCCGTTCCCTTTGTCTCAAACGGCTTGTCAAGTTGCGAAATATCAAATTCAACCGCGTTTGCCTTTTTTGACAAAATTGCAACCCCTAACGCCCCCATCAAGTGCCCTCTCTCGTCAACCATAATCTCTTTACCAGTCGCATTCTTAAACGCTTCCTTGACTCCCGCGTTCTTGCTAACTCCCCCCTGAAAAATCACAGGAGCCCTAATCGTCTTCCCCTTCGCCAAGTTATTCATGTAATTCGCCACAACCGCATTACAAAGCCCCGCAATAATGTCCTCTTTTTTATAACCAATCTGAGCCTTATGCACAAGGTCAGACTCGGCAAACACAGTACACCTCGCCGCAATCTTCGCGGGGTTCTTGGATTTCAATGCGTATTTACCAAACTCCTCAACAGGCACCCCCAACCTCACAGCCTGCGACGACAAAAACGAGCCAGTCCCCGCCGCACAAAGCGTATTCATCGCATAATCCGTCACAACCCCATTTTCAAGGATAATAATCTTCGAATCCTGCCCGCCAATCTCCAAAATAGTCCTCACCTCAGGATGCACCGAAAGCGTCCCTACGGCATGCGCGGTAATCTCGTTTTTAACAGTCTTCGCCCCAAGCAAAACCCCGGCAAGGTTCCGTGCCGACCCCGTGGTCCCAATCCCAACAATCATCGAATCCTTCGGCAAACCTTTATGCAACTCCCGCACAACTTTTTTTATCGCGGACACAGGATTCCCCTCCGTCCAAATATACTGCTGGGCCAAAATCTTGTTGTCGCTATCAATAACAACACCCTTCGTAGATATCGAACCCACGTCAATTCCCATATAGCATCTCATACCGCTTCCTCCTTTTTTTCTCTTCTCATCGCCATCATATCATAAAACGCTTCAAGCCTAGTCTTCGCCCCTGTCTCACTCGTCTGCGTATCCAAACTAAAATACAGAACCGGAATACCAAGGTCCTTAGTAATGTTCCCAAGCATCGGCATCGCACTAACCTCAGGCAAACACCCAAACGGCTTCAAATGTATCACCCCATCATAGCCCTGTTTCGCCACCTCAATCGCCGTGGCAACACTGTTCAACCCATCCGCGGCTATATCGTATTTCAAGTAATCCTTCGCCATCTTAATCAATCTCTGCCGTTCCTTATAATTAACCCGCATCAACCGCGACAAGGTAATATCACGCCGAACCTCAATTCCGAATTTCGCAAGTTGTTTCTCGACAAAATAATTCGAGTACGGCTCCATAAGCACATAAACCTCACCCACCACCAACACCCGCAAAGGGTTCTCGGGCTTATCAATCGCCAACTCCTTAAACTTCTTCAAATACTTTTTATAGATTTTATTAACCCCAAAATACCACTTAGCTGTTCTAAGTTCTTCCAAAAACTCATCATTCAACTTCGCAAAACTGCCCGCAACAACTTCAAACCCCTCGTTTGCGCGAATAAACTCATCAATCTTGTCCATCACCTGAATCATTCGCATCGCGGTCAACGCCGCCATCGCCGCAGGAACAAAAGAAGCCCTCGCCCCCGCCTTCTTCATCACTTTAAGCGACTGGAACGGATTAAAAGTAAGCCCTGGAAACGGATTCACCATCACAACATCATGCCCAAGGTCCTTCAAAATTTTCGATTGCAACTCGGCATAAAAACTGACCCTGCAATCCCCCGCACACCCAGCTTGAACGACAACATTCGCACCCCTCTCGACGGCCTCCAAAACATTCCCAAGCGTATATTTGAACGGCACACAAACAAAGTCAGGGCTATGCAAAGCACCAACATCAAGCGTCTTTTTTGTAACAGGCGGCGGCACCAAAATATCCGCCCCCTTAAAAATCTTCCTCAAAAGAATTTCCAACGGCACGTGATAGTTTCCCATATGCGGGAACGTCACCACCAATTTTTTCACTTCTTTACCCGATTTGCTCATCCGCAACCTCTCCCACTCGATTATCCAAAACCTTAAAGTTAAGAATATCAATAAAACTCTCAATCCGCGTCTCAACACCCGTCTGCCCTTGAAGTTCATCAAACACAAACTGCACCATAGGCACACTTTTAAGCTCCAACCGCAACATTTCATTCATCATTGAATCAGGGCCGCACGGAAAAGTCGAAACAACGATAATCCCATCAACCTGCGGCACCAACCAAGCAGTCGCGCCCATTAGCTCCTTACCGAACCTCCACAAAATCGTCTTTTCGCCAAATTCCTTATGTCGCTCTTTATATTTCGAGCCAAGATCACACGCAAGTATCACCTCCACCCCATGTTTCCTCAGCGACCGAATCACAGCCCGCCCAACAAACTCATCATGCGTATTATAATGATGCGAAACAACTGCAATCTTAATTTTTTCGGATTGAAGTTGTTTACTAATCACCCGCTCCTGCTCATCAAAATACTTCTCTTGTGCAACCTTCGCCGCAAGATACGCCGCCTTCGACTCTTTCTTTGAAAACCCCAACTTTCTACCCAAATCAATATACGCCGCCTGCTCCTTAAACCCATAGTTCACATTAATATTGAAACTAATCAACTCCACGTCCAAAGTATTCTTAACAATATCATACATCCCCATAAACTTTGGACAGGCATTCTCGCCAAACGCAAAACTCTCAATCCGAGGAATAAAAATCTTATCGCACTTCCCCACAAGCCACTTCACATGCCCCATAAAAATCTTGACCGAGAGGCAACTCTCATCAATCGACAAAGCAATCCCACTCTCAAAAATCCGCTGATTGGTCTCAGGGCTTAAAACAACCTCAACACCAAGCCTCTCAAAAAACGCAAGATATCCCCTCGCATTAGTATGAAAAAACAAAGCCCTTGGAATACCAATCTTTAATCCATTCTTCATGAAACCCAATTTATTACATATTTCGACAAAAATCAAGCAATTAAAACAATATAAATAAAAATTCCCCTCTAAAGCCCACAACCCACTCTCAAAATTTCCCCTTTAAGATAAAGGGGTGCCTCACGAAGTGAGGCGGGGTATGTGATTATGTTTGCATATAAATACATATGACTTGCCAAACCAAACATTTTCAGATACACTGCATCACATTCATGAAACAAAAGACAAAACGAACCCTCGGAGCTCTGCTGATTACCCTCGGCATACTAGGCATCGCCCTCGAACTCGTCCTGATTTTCACATACGAAAAATACCTATCTCGAGAATGGGCACAACCCGCAAGCCGCTGGAACTACCTCGCATTCTTCACCCAAATCACAAACCTTGTTGTCGACCTTTGGCTAATCCTTGTCGGAGTTTCCCTCCTCTTCAACCTCAAAAGAAAATACAACTTCCTAACCAAACCCCAAATCCAAGGAGCCCTCACCCTCTACATCCTCGTTGTCGGATTAATCTATTGCGGAATCCTCTTTTGGTTCACAAAACCCTACTCACCCGCTCACTGGTGGGGCAACCTCGTCAACATCTGGCACCACATAGTCGTCCCAACAGGCATGA
>Ga0131853_10023371_pt1 | contig 11166 bp, 11 predicted proteins | sample TergutLab28metaG_FD_92764 | JGI IMG/M metagenome (GOLD analysis project Ga0131853, IMG submission 92764) | Labiotermes labralis P1 segment gut microbial communities from Petit-Saut dam, French Guiana - Lab288 P1 (version 2) (version 2) | ecosystem: Host-associated > Arthropoda: Insects >...
CTCCCTCCCCCCTTAATGTGGGGTGCCCCACCATTTCCTGGGGTAGAGGGGGTGGTACACAGCGCTCGCCCCCCGCCGCCCCCTTTCTTGCGCCGAGGTTGCGAATGGTTTGATCCTATAACTCACCCCCCCCCGTGTACCTGAATAGGACGACGAGAGGTAACAGCGGTTACCGGGGCTCGGCATTCCGGAAGGGGGCCCGGGACCCCATGTGTTGCATATGTTTTTGTCTTTCTCAGTAGTACCATTACCTGTTGATCGTACAAATTAATCCTTTCAGACCAAACCCAAGTCACTCTGCAGCTGACAGTCTTTGAGTTTAATGTTAAGACTTTTAGCCCGTCCGCCCTTGCAAGGGGAGCGAACAATATTTTTCATGGGGGCTGTAACCCGTTCTCGGGGGCCCCCAGCCTAGGTATGTCATGGGGTTACCTTTACCTTTTATAATTTTCTCCTCCAAAACTTACAGAAGGGTTCAAGGCCTACCCAGCCTTCCATTCAATGGGTACTGAGTTCTCTTGCCTGTGGTAAAGCGGCCTGGGCCTGAAGTGAACCACTCATCTCATTCTAGCGAAGAGTTTAAGAATGAGTGGAGCTATACCTTCACTCCCCCTATATGCCTTCATGCCATGGGCACGGAAAAGCGTTTATGTTTTTTTTTCGGTTATAAGCTTAGATATGCATCAAGTGTCCATACGTATTTCTAATCGCTAAAAAAAAAACACGGTTTCATACTTTTGTACATTTATGTTTCTGATGTAACTTTGGTAGCAAATTTGATGTACTTAAACTACACAAATTCACTACTTACAACCATCAAATTGGAAGTGATAGAACATGTTCGCACAACCGTCATGTTGTTTTCAATTTTACAGAAATGTAACATTTATCAACAAAACAGAACGGATGAGGACGATAAAATAATCAGACAGGAATTCATTCTTAACTATAGCAAAATAAGTGGTTTGAGGTTTCCGCTGCCTTATTGCTCAGGAAGCGGGTCTTCTGGTTATTTCGCTGTGTGTTTGGGTAAATTCTTTCCAAGGATATTAACAAAGTGCCACCTCCATCTTCAGGATTGAGTCACTTCACGGACTCATAACCCTGAACATTAAGGCGGTACGTCCGTTCGAAACGTCGCGAATCAGTTACCCAATCACACGGCGCAACAACCAGAAGACCTGGTTCTTCGATATGAAAACAGCTTTGCAACTAAAGAAATATCTGAGCGGTGTGTCATTTCCAACGAGTCAAGCGGCAGTATTACCGCTACACTAACCGTATATTTCGCTGCAGTATTCTTTGTCTCTGTCTATGTCTGTCTCTCTCTCTCTCTTGCTTGTTACACGAATGACAAGGTTAGCTGTTATTATAGTCGCTTTACTTACAGTTAAAGGTAAGATGTAGAGAGCATTTCACATTGCCTTCTGTCTGTCTGGCACACGCGCGCACACTTCAAGCAGCAATGTTAGAAGCGAGTACTCCACTGCCATAACCTGTCAGCCAATGAGCTATAAAAATTGTGCATTACGCGAAGTATTAATTTTATACACAAGAAGATTTAGATGTTTTCTCTATTTTAAATACACAAAGGAAGTAATTCCCCCCCCCCCCAACCATTGCAATGGTATAGCGGCGCTAAGCTAGCTATACCGGAGAATTTGCCACTGACAGCACCATGTTTGACCCTAAAATTAAATAAGTCCTTGGCAGTGCCATGAAGGCATATAAGGGACGTAGGGGTATAGCTCCACTCATTCTCAAACTCGGCACTAGATAGAGGCGATTTCTTACTTCGTGGTAAGAAAGTAAATTTCCAGTGAGGTGTATTAGAAACAGATAAAATTTCAGGAAAATATTTGGACCTAATTTGCCTTATGTACGGGGAAGATGAGGTTAGTTAGAATGTAATGGGGTTCAGCGAGGTGTATTTATATCACTGGAGTCAGGGATGTCACAGTAGGCTTGATAGGCATATATAGCTGCGGATGATGTAGAAGTGGCGTTGTTTTACGTTTAGCGTCACGCTATGTAGGGGAAGAAGTTAGGCATATGTTTCATGGGTTCTTAACTCTGCCGCTAGGTGGAGGTGAGATAAAGCGTCGTTTTATCCGACCACTTTACCATCACTGAGTAGGAAGCTGATTGGGCTTCTGGCACTTTCTGGGCGTTTTGCACAGGACAGTATCTCTTTCTGTGCTGGGAAACGAACTCCAGTCTCATGGTCGTCCACTCTGTAGCTTATCACTATGCTGACTGAGCTATCTCGGTTTCTGTGTAGCTTAGGATCAAAAGAAAGAGAAGTGATTCGTGTTTTTTGTTTGGGGACCTCATTGGAATTGGCTGTTTGAGGGGCAATGGAAGGGAAATAGCTGTATTTCTTTTTGATGTTGGGTGAACAAAATGAACTGCCACTCTCTCATAGATTCTGTTAATGCTGGCATCATCACGAAATTAATAAGACAAGGAATACTGTGAGGTCACTTGCTTCAGACATGCTAACAGCAGAGTCCACTTTGCCGATGCTTTAAAAGAGAGATGTTTTGCTGTAGAGCAGTGGTTCCCAAAATGTGCTCCGCTGATTCCAAGGGATCCGCGACCCGTTACCTGGGGATCGTGGGTACATTTCTGTAATGGCTACTTTGAAGTGTACTTATTTCTTAAATGAAAGGAATAATGTTTTGTTAAACATTATCGAGAACTTCTTTAATTGGCGATATATTTATTGCGTGTGACCGTTGGAATATCTAATTAAGAAACGCCCTGTACCCACAAAGTGAATGACAATGATTTTAATTAAGGTGAACTCATGCAATGCATTGTTACATATACTACTGGCATGTATTCGTAGCTATCTAAAATCAGTTCTTAGACACCAATTTTTAGTTTTGGATACCTGACATCTGGGCACTCTATGCTTAGGTGAGCAAAGATATGAGGATCCGTGGTTATTTTTCGAAGGCTAAATGGGTTGGGTCCGCGAGCAAAAAATAAAAAAAAGGGTAACACTGCGCTAGAGGATAGCTTTCGTTTGTATAATTCTGACTAGATTGTTATATTTTTGTGTATTTTGTAATTATTTCTTATTCCATCGCTTGCCTAAGCTACAGATGTAGTCAGACACATAAATACAAGCCTAAATGCATTTCTTGTTGTTCTTCACATCGCCACTTATTATTATTATTATGCCACCACCGCAGACCAGGCACTTGGTTGGTGTTCGTCTCCTTTCTAATCTCGGCCTGGCTACCGAAAGTCGTGCTAGTTACAGAAAAATGATGCCGTCGAAGCGCGGCGCTGTGATACTAACTTTCACCCACTTAGCCAATCGGTGACACACTAAATTCTCCTCCCCCCACCCCACCCACCGTGACGTCACCTCTGGCACTTGAGAAGCGCTACTATTCACATGAAAAAATTTACCGTTGTATCCGGAACGCAGGTGCACTGAGGGTGTAATTAGAGGCTGCCGTGAACAGTTGTAGATAGCAAGGCAAACGAAATGTGTATTTACGTGATGAGAGTTTTTGGCTGTTTGTTGTTACAGCCGTTAGAAGGTCTATACTAGTTGGCAGTGTGACGGTAAATGTAAATTTGTCACTGCTGAAGCCATGAAGGCGTATGGGGGGAGTAACAGTATGGCTCCACTCATTCTTACCTTCGGCCGTTTTATTACTCGTATGAAAACCCAGGTACTCGTTGGATAGGAGGCTGTGTGGGGCGCAGAAACTGTCTGGTGGTTGTGGAGAAATTTCTGTTGGCCGTCCCGGAATTCAAACCTCTGACCTCCCAGCCCGTAGCTATTCGCAATACCGACTGTGCTTTTAAATTAAATGAAAGAGATGTCGGTTTTTATTTTTTATTTTTTTATTGTGTTTTTGGTTATTTAATTTTTTGTATATCAAACAAACACTGACAAATGCACTGATGTATTATCGAATCACCACCTAACCTAACCTAACCTAACCCCATTCATAACTCCAACATGTTGCAGCCCTGAATGGGTCATCTTTATAATTTATACATTCTGGTAGTGTGGGTCAGCAAAATCTTGTCTCGAGATCAGAATGCAGGACAAAATCAAAACATAAACAATGATAGTAAATCCTTTGAAACGGTGGAACAGTTCGAATATTTGGGAACAACCATAATAAACCAAAATTCTGTTCAGGAAGAAATTAAGAGCAGATTGAAGTCAGGGAATGCTTGCTATCATTCGGTGCAGAATCTTTTGTCTTCCAGTTTGCTGTCCAAAAACATAAAGATTAAGATATACAGAACTTGTATAATTTTGCATGTTGTTTTGTGTGGGTGTGAAACTTGGTCGTTCACACTGGGGGGAGTAACGTACGTAGGCTGGGGGTGTTTGAGAATAGGGTGTTGAGGAGAATATTTGGGCCTAAGATGGACGAGGTAACCTTGGAGTGAAAAAAACTACATAATGAGGAACTTAATGATCTGTGCTCCTCATGAAATATTGTTCGGGTGACCAAATAGAGAAGAATGAGATGGACGGGGCATGTAGCACATATGAGGGGAGAGGAGATGTGTACACAGGGTTTTGGTGGGGGAAACCTGAGGGAAAGAGACCACTTGGAAGACCCAGGCTTAGATGGAAGGATGATATTAAAAAGGATCTTTAGGATGTGGGATGGAGGCATGTACTGGATCGATCTGGCTCAGGATAGGGACGGGTGGCGGGCTGTTGTGAATGCGGTAATGAACATTCGGGTGCCATAAAATGTGGCGAATCCCCATGTGATGACCGGAGAAAAGAGCAGTCCCACTGCAGCCCGTGCAGGTCGTAAAATAGAGACCAAAATGGGTACCCGGTGTCTTGGGGTATAGTTGGGCCACCCTTCCCCGGAGTTGTACACTGTGTGTTTATGTATATATATATATATATACACATACATATACATATACATATACGGTGGACTGGCGCTCCAAGTTGGCGGTTGGGCGACAGGCCAGCAGCTTGTCTTAAGAAAGCTAGCTGTTTGGAAACCGGAATTGTGGCCTCGGAAGAGGATCGATAAATGAATTGGTGAAAGAAATTGTTAGGTATAAAATAAATACATGTGCTGTGCAAGAAATTGGATGGCCAGGGAAAGGAACTGTGATGAAAGAGAATTCTGTGATTTTATATAATGGGCTTACGAGTGACAGACATGAATTTGGAACAGGATTTTATATCAGTAGACATGTTACTGATAGTTTATTTGATTTTGAACCTGTGAATGAAAGAATTTGTAAAATTAGGGTTAAACCTAAACGTTACAATTTTACATTTTATATCAACACACGCCCCAACCGATGGAAAAGATGAAGCAGACAAAGAAGAGTTTTATAGTTCTTAGGAGAACGTATGTGATGCAGTTCTCAATTACGACATGAAAACATTGCTATGGGATTTCAAAGCTAAAGATGGAAAAGAATCCCATTTATATCCAGCATGTGGAGGGCACAGCCTTCACAACGATAATGATAGTGATAATGGAAAAGAATGGCAAATTTTGCGCTGGGAAGAGACAGAGCTGTGACAGGTTATGATACCAACATAAGGACGTTCACAAGGACGCCTGTGGATCACCCGACAATAAAATATGTAACCAGACAGATTGTATAATGGTGAATAGCAGACACCGCACGAATGTTTGTGCTGTGAGAAGCGTGAGAGATGCTGAAATGGAGCCAGACCGTTTTTAGTGACGGCCAAAATTATATTGAAAAATAAAAGAAACGTGAAGACTCAGAAGAGTTTAATAAAGAAATGGGATATCGGTGAACTAAATGTGAAATAAGTAAAAGAAAAATTCATGAAGCAGGTAACAGCAAATGTACAAAATACTGAGTAAGAAGCAGTGGAAGATATAAATGAAAAACGGAACAAAATCAAGAACGGAATAACTGAAGCAGCTAGACAATATAGGAAAAGAAGAAAGGGCACAAAGTAATAGTTGGTTTGATGAAGAATTTCTAATAATATTAAAAGGTAAAGAGAGAACTTACAACAGAATGATTAACAGAAATACCAGACAAAATGAACAAAAATATAAGGATAAAAGGAAAGAAACACAACATTTAGACAAAAAAAGAGATTGTTTTAAATCAAAGCTGGAGCAAATGGAAATTGCTTACAGTGACAATGAAGCAAAGGAATTTTATCAAGAAGTGAACAGTGTAAGAAAAGGATTCGAACTACAAACATTACTGATGGGAGATAATAAAGTAACATCGTAAGCAACAGAGCAAAAGTCTTGCAGAAGTGGCCTGAGTGTCATGAGAAGAACTTTGAACTGTAAGATGGGACGGACAGTGACAGTGGAGCGGAGTGGACAATGCGCGTACTGTACAAACTGCAGAACCCTATGTTGAACCCGCAAATGATGTAGGCATAGAGATGACAGTAGGTAAACTGAAAAATGACAAAGCAACTGGACATGATCAAATCCCGGCAGAATTGATTAAAGAGGGAGGAAAAGAGCTCATGAAGGTCATTTATGAACTCGTGTCAAAAAATATGGGAGGAAGAGGTCACACCACGTGAGGGGAAATATGGCATGATGTGTCCAGTTCTTAGGGAATGGGACGTGACCATATGGGATAATTATAGAGCAGTCACATTGCTATGTGCAACATATAGATTTCTGGTAAGAATTTTATACGTAAAATTAGCACCTTATGCTGTGGAAATAATATGAGAATATCAACGAGGCTTTCGAGGGGGGAAGATCAACTTTTGATCAAATTTTTACTGTGAGACAAATGTTGGAAAAATGTTGGGAACAGAATTTACAGGGTGTCCCAGGAGGAAATGTCAATATTCTGGGAGGTCACAGTATCGGTCACTCTAAACAAAAAACTGTATATGTACACGTGTCCTATTCCGAACGGTTTCCGAGATAGATCTGTTTTACTGAACAGAAGTTTGGATTTGGCGCCCATTGTTGTCCTTCACTCCCGCCGTACTGCGCCCTGTTAGATTTTTGTTTATGGGGCTGGATGAAGAGTAAAGTGTACAGAACAAAAGTGGATACACGAGACGAATTGCTCGATCTCATAATGGATGTTATCGCCAGCATAAAGGGAACGTCAAGGTGCACTCAGACGAACAACACGCCTTGTATTTACACGAGTTGCAAAGTGCATTGATGTTGACAGTGGGATTTCCGAAAATGTGTTGCACTAGGTAAACTGTACCAACTTTGCCACATGAACAATAAATGCCGATATTAGAAATGATACGTAATATCTCTTTGTCAACAATTTTGCAACCGTACAGTTGATTTTCAGGCAACATATGTCACTGTATGGAGAGATGCAATAACAAGTCCAATGCACAAACTAGGTCCCCCCCCCCCAAAAAAAATCTTTAATTGTGCAAAATTTTAAATGATTAAATATACGCTATAAGTTAAAATTGGTAAAAATTTATGCTCTGAAATTAAAGTTAACAAGTTTTGAGACAAGGTGATGCTATTGCTCCTTTGCTGCTTAACATAGTGTTGAAAATTGCAATTGGAAATTCGAAAGGAGAGAAGTGGGGAAGCATATTGGACAAACGTAGTCTAATTATGGCATATGCTGATAATGTTCTTATTATGGCAAAAAGATGACAAGATGTTGAAGAAGTAATTAGATCAACGGTCGAAAAAAACAAACAAAATGGGATTAGAAATAAATAGAATAAGACAGCATTTATGGTAGAATCACGAAAGCCTTACAATTTATATGAGTATGTGAAACTTGGTAGACCACTGGGGAGTCCTAGGCGTAGATGGGTGGATAATATTAGGACGGATCTCCAGGAGGTGGGATGTGGGTATATGGACTGGATTCGGCTGACCCAGGATAGAGACAGGTGGCGGACGCTTATGAGTGCGGTAATGAACCTTCGGGTTCCGTGAAATGCGGGGAATTCCTTGACTAGCTTCAAACCTGTTAGTAAGTATGTCAAACTTGGTACATATAATTTTGAAACAGTGAAAGATTATACATGTCTTGGTACAATTGTAACAAATAAAGTGGATTAAGACCAGGGATTTAAAAAAAGAATTACAAATGCAAGTAGACCATATTATGCACTTCTTCCTGTACTAAAGAGCCATTCAGCACTCAGAGCAGAAAAAAGAATAATCTATAAGACATCAGTGAGACCGGTGGCAACATAACGGAGCAGAATATTGGACACTGAATGAAGGGATTGCTAAACTGCTGGTTACTTTTGAAAGAAAAGTTTTAAGAACGTTTGGGAGGGGGGATTAAAGTAAATGAAAATTGGAGAAAGCGATATAGTAAATAATTAATGCAGCTGTTTGGAGATTTAGATGTACTTTCATTTGCCAGAATAAATGTGTTGAATTGGATTGGTCGTGTTAATAGAATGGATAGTAAAAGAAAAATAAATTAATTATTTCACGATAATCACCAGGGATGTCGACTAAGAGGGCGACAAAAAAAAACAGATGGTGTAATAGTGTACAAACAGATATTAACAAATGCAAAATTACAAATTGGGAAGAGAGGTCTAAAAACAGAGCTGACTGGGAGAATTCCATTCAGGAGGCAAAGATCCGCATTGGACAGCAGTGCCATTGAAGAAGAAGAAGAAGAAGAAGAAGAAGAAGAAGAAGAAGACGACGAAAAAGATTATTATGATGGTGATGATGATGATGATGAATTTTTGACTACCTCAGAACCTATTGGCTTCTCAGGAAGGACTCTGCTACATGGCGCTAGTTGTTAGTTTGTTAGTTTGCGTACAGCATTTTTGCCTTTAACTCCTGCAGTTTCTGTAACTGTCCTCTTGCTGTGCTGTACGTCAGCATGTCAGCGACATCAGCTCATCCCTACTGACTGACATACGTTCGTTGTTGAATCAGTAGAACAGGATCTGTGGCGTAGATAATTGATCGGGGGTCCACCAGCTACTGATAATGCCTCCCCCACCCATCCATATTATTGGTGACGTTGCACCCTTACGTTATAACATGGATCCACAATACTACCTTCTGTCAGGCGAACGGATTCCAGTCCGAAAGGACTCGCAAAAAATTTTAGTTTTCTGTATGTTGGATGTCTTCTGTCTGCGTCACTGGAGAGGAGAAATTTTAGGCGCATTCGCTAAATTGCGAAAAGCGACTCAGCCTCGTCACGTCTGTCCGTTCGCATGGAACAACTCGGCTCCCACTGGATGGATTTTCACGAAATTTGATACTTGACGATTTTTCCACAATATGCCGAGAAAATCCGAGTTTCACTAAAATCTAACACGAATAACGTGTACTTTACATGAAAACCAACATACATTTTTTATATCTCCCTCAGTTCTTCCTAGAATGAAAAATGTTTCATACAGAAGTTGTAGAGGAAATTAAAACACGTGTTTTGTGTTCAATATATATTTTTTTAAATGGAAAATCGTACCCTTTATGAGATAATGTGGGAAAATATTGTACAGACGGACAGAACACAGAAGGCAATATATTATGACGCATGCGCATTTCATGCTGGATACCTAAGGCTGCAAACACACACTCCAGAATATGTAATACTTATTCCTCTTCTACAGCAACAATGGTTGCACGAACGCGCCTCTGTGTCACGTTATGCGCACTTTGTCTGTCTTGTTGTAACTGCAAAGCAATTTTAATGCCGCGACTCTACACTCTTTCCCATGTTGATCGGGAAATTGAAGAAATGCAAGAAGCAACACTTCCAGCTGTATCACTGTCTGTAACTAACTAACTAGCTAACTAACTACCTAACTACCTAATGAACTACCTAATTAATTAACTACCTACCTACCCACCTACCTAACTAAATAAATTACCTACCTACCTATATAACTACCTAACTAACCAACTAACTACCTAACTATCTAACTAACCACCTAACTAACGAACGAACTAACTACCCACTTAACTAACTAAATAACTACCTACCGACCTAACTAACTATCTAACTAACCACCCAACTAACGAACGAACTAACTACGCACCTAACTACCTACCTACCTAACTAACCACCTAACTAACTAACGAACGAACTAACTACCCACCTAACTAACTACCTAACAAACAAACAAACAAACTGTCTAACTAATTAACGAACTAAGTAACTAACTAACTCTACTGAGCAGAGTCCTCACACGGACACGTAGAAGCCACGAAGTAAACGAAATCTGCGCTCTTCTGGGATTTTACGCAGAGTAAAGCCGACGTTTCGGGACAACCTATCGTCCCGTCTTCAAGGGTCAAACAGTCAAAGAACTTTTGCTTTCTGCTATACAAGCTAGAATAGCGTAGTCAGTACAGCTGATCCTGGTTCAGATCTGGGGTTACTTTACTGAAGATGACTAAGTGGAGCGAAACGACAGAGTATTTTGAGGAGCGTTTGAAAAATTGCGAAAAAGCGACTATTTGCTTCGTCATGTATGTCCGTCCATGTGTCGGAGTGTCCTTCTGCATGAAACAACTCGGCTCCCACTGGACGGATTTTCGTGAAATTCGATATTTGAGTATTTAAAAAAAAATCTGCCGAGAAAATTCAAGTTTGATTAAAATCTGACAAGAATAACTGGTACTTCGCATGAAGACCGATGGACATTTATAATAATACCTCGCTGAATTCTTCTTAAAATGAGAAATGTTTCAGGTAGAAATTGTGCTATGTCGAAAAATTTGGTAGAGGCAGAATGCGCCCCAGACGACAATACAATGTGGCGCATGAGCGTTGCTTGCTGGATAAATAAGACTACAGGCTCTCACAATATGCAAAGTGTTTCAGGAGGAATAGTAAATGTTTTAGGAGGTGGCAGTATGGACTATTCCGAGTAAATAAGTTCATATAAACACGTGTCCGATTTTAAGTGGGCGTGGAGGTACAGCTGTTTGAATGCTAAGCATAAAAAGTCTTACAAAAGGTACGAATGAAAGACAAATGACGTATTGATTGCATTTATTGGTTATGTAAATGATCTCAATAAACTGCAACAGTTCAAAGTAAGTGTTCAAAAATCCCACCATTTACTTCAATGCTCTTTTCAACCCTCTTGGCAACAGTACGTGTAGCTCTCCTGAGGTCGTCTTGGCGTTCTTGCTTTATGAGGGCAGCACTATTCATAATGCGAGCGACCAATTCGTCTCTTGTGTTTACTTTTTC
>Ga0131853_10023372_pt1 | contig 11166 bp, 6 predicted proteins | sample TergutLab28metaG_FD_92764 | JGI IMG/M metagenome (GOLD analysis project Ga0131853, IMG submission 92764) | Labiotermes labralis P1 segment gut microbial communities from Petit-Saut dam, French Guiana - Lab288 P1 (version 2) (version 2) | ecosystem: Host-associated > Arthropoda: Insects >...
TTTATGCTGTAAGTGGCACAAGTCGCTGTTTGTTCTCAGATAAATACAAAACACATAAATACAGTGTGGGCAGAGCGTACAGTTGTTGAATGTTAAACTGGCGGTGCATCACGTGACCAGTAGACTTTAAAGACGAAGCACAGACCGCTTTATTAAAAGACCCAGTCCGTACCGCGCTGTAAACACTTTTCATCTCGGTTTTAAAAACCAATCAGTTTATGCTGTAAGTGGCACAAGTCGCTGTTTGTTCTCAGATAAATACAAAACAAATAAATACATTGTGGGCAGAGCGTACATTTGTTGAAAAGTTAAACCTGTTGGTGCATCACGTGATCGGTAGGCTTTAAAAGGTTAATTTACTCATTTGTAGCGAAATATTTTATTCATCGTTAAACCGATTTACTTTCCCTTAAACCACTTTATTGATATCCTGCCAGTTTAGAAAGATTTTTCTTGATATCGGTAAATATGGAATTTGCTTATCCCTAATATTCCGATAAATTCCAATGCCCTGATATGGTTCAATAAAATATATTTAATTATCACATAGCCTAACTCAACAGCGTCAACAAGGATGATCACAAATTCACTGGCGGTAATAAACTTTAAACGTGTCAGAGGGAGAATACCGTATATTACGATGCGTATACTGTATTATATATTGCGTATACACGCAACTGACAAAGGGGAATTCAGTACCCTTAATTTCGTCTACATATTCATAAAGAGGAATGCAGTAGAAAGGACGACAACAGATATAATGCTACAGCGTTGAAATCACTCACTATTCAAAAATTGCATTACTTCTCGGTTTCCTGCTTTCAACGGTGGACGTTATATTTAATATCCGACGAAAAGCGCAACTAATTTTTGTCCAATGCTTCTTGAATTCCGAAAGAGCACTGCATTTTAGGAGCGTTCATATCAATAGAAAAAAGCGCTCTGACTTCGTCATGTCCGTTCGGCCAACTCTGCCTCTATGTATCAGCGCGGAACCCAATCGAAGGATTTGCGCGAGAAAAATCTAATTTTTTTAAAAAATCGTACCTTACATGAAAACCTAAATAAGCTCATATTGTCGACAGCAGTATAAAATAATTCGTAGCTCAAAAGCAGTACAAAATAAAACCATTCTTTCTTTCCATGACAACACTCATCGTTTTTATGCTGTTCACAGGTTCATGTAGGACAAAAATAATATAAAGGAAAAGCACTGTTGCTTTTCCATGGCAAAAATGGTTACGCGAACGCGTCACGTTACGTTACACATACATTGCCTATCTTGTTGGAAGTTTTTCTGCTTCCGCCTCTTTGCCCTTCCAGTAGGGAACATTAAATGACGATGAGTGTGGAGAATTGATAGAAATAAACCGACAGGGGAAACACGAATTAGAAAAAAAATCCGACATTATTATTATTATAATAAGTGATTATTCTCATTTCCTACCTCACAGAGGGCACTGTGCCTTCCCTATGAATTAAAGTTGTTTGATGATATTTACGGAACGTATCACTATTGTTTTTGAGAGCTAAACTAAGCATATGATACACTGCGTGAAAAAAGTAGATCTAATTCTCTATTTATACATGAGCAATAAAAGTAATATTGGATTACAACTTTTGTATTTAAAAAAACCCTCAACTACATGTTTCGGCTTTCCGGGTAAGCCATCATAAGGTTGTATAGGAAATGGTACATGTAGTGAAAATCGTGTAAATATTTATTAAGGTACGCCTATAGTCCGGTTGAGTTTCGAGATTTTTCTGGATGATGAATATTTCCTTTTTTTTTTTTTAGTTGTTTGAGAATAACTTACTTTCTTAACATCGTCTTTTGTAAAATTTTATACTTTTCAAATAATGTGAATAAACTTAAATTCAAACAAAAAAAAACACTCAGGTAATGGTTCGTTTTATTGCTTATTATGGAATTCATATTCCAGCCAAAGAATTTGTATTTGGTCTAAGACTTTCGTCTATCTATCTCTCTCTCTCTCTCTCAAGTAACCATGTCCTACAGCCTGTTCATACTGCCCATTTATAATTAATCCACATGTAGCCTTATAAGGTTTCAATTTATAAAAGCAAATATATATCACATTACAGCTTTGTTCCCGGATCCACCGCTAGACGGTATGAAGGCAGTACGGACCTCAGTACCGTAAACCTACAAGCTGTACGGTAGTTCATTAACTGCCATACGAAGTTAACTAATTTTTGCACCTGTCAAAAGCACAATGGGAAATAGCAGGCAAGTAGCAGCTTCCTTAAGCTATTCAATGCGCTTCAGTTACAATATAATTAACATTTCAAAAGGAAGGCCCTACAATAACCCGGCTCAAGTTTTATTAAGATTCCAAGAAAATTAGCATACACTTGCATTACAAATTTATTTTAACGAACGATAAAAATTTACGTCGATAGTAACTAAAATAAAACGTTGTAAATATGATTTGTGTTAATTACAAAATATAATAAAGTGTATTCTAACGTTAACACCATGCTTTATTATATTATTCAATTAATAGAGAAACACACAACGGGCATGACTTGCCTTAACATTGTAAATAATGATTTGTGTTGTTAAATACAAACCTTTTAACATAAGACTACTTCTGTTCTATTATATTCCTCTCTATAAGCTGGGGGAAAGAACTGAACACTTAAAGGCTTACGTCAGTAAATCTGTGCGGCGCGTAAAACAAAACTTCCTTGATCCTGTTTTGATTTTCTAGACAAATTTATCTGAAATATTTTTATTATAAGAAGCATTGAGCGAGATATTATCAAGAAAGTATTGTGGTCTTCACGTAAAGTATCCGTTATCACCTTCAGATTTTAATGAATCTTTAAATTTTCTCGAATGATTTTCGAAAAATACTCAAATGTAAAATTTCATGAAAATCCCTTCAGTGGGACCGAGTTGTTTCATGTGGACGGATCGACGGACGGAAAAATGGACAGAAATGTATGACGAAGCTGACATTCGCTGTTCGTAATTTCGAGAAAGCTCCTAAAAACTTCAAGTCAAATCTACAAACTTGAACCATCTCAGGGTTCGACATGGCAGAAGATGAGTTCCGAGTCACGGGTAATCTTCCAGTACATTACGCGATGTGATAACTCAAAAAGCGGCCAACGTAATACTCACTACCTTCAGTACCTCAAACTTATCCATTCCGACATAAACACACAGAGCGACACCCTGTATGTGATCAAAAAGTCTCTGTGCCCCTGATAATTACAATAAATAAAGCAGGTGCACAGATACTTTTTGATCATCCTGCATAATTCTGTTCTAAATGTTCAGTGCCGTGGTCAGCTGGCGTACTGGCTCAATCCATTTGTCTGTATGCCAGTCCAGTGTGGAACGCCTTGTACGTGCTTAAACTGCTGGAAAATCAACAACGAACTTCGAAATTAATTTTTATTTTGTGAATCCTAGAATACTTTGCCCTAGCCTAGCCACACAGTAAATATAATTCATCTGCAAGTCCCCACACCCATGCCCATCAAAATTAAATTTTCGTATATGACTAGAATATATAGCTATTAAGGCAAAGTTTATGTTGCAGATTTTTTAAATTCTTTCAGAGAAAACAGTGGAAAACAGATCTATGTCACGCTTTAGGTCAGGTCAAAACTTACCCGTACGTAATGAGAAACATTGCGTCTTATTTCCCATGAAATTGATATTTGTAATTCTTAAAAATCTGTCCCATTACAGGTCTGAGGTGCCCAGAGGGTTCCAAGAAGTTAAGGTTCCCAGATTACGTGACAGTGGCCCAGGATAATGGTAAGGTTGTCAGCCTTAAGCACCGGCTGCTTTTTACCCGCAGGAAATCCTCCTGGTACTCGTTTCTGCTAGAGGCTGATTCGACCCCAGGGCCATAGTGCGATCGGAAGGATAAAAAATTCCAATGACACCATATGGAATCGAACCAGCGACCTTCCGATTTGTAGCGCAGCGCCTTAACCACTGTGCTACCGCGGTCCCCATTTGTAATTGTTAAATCACTTAAAACATGTCGGGCCTTAATGACATGTGGACTGTCTACATTGTGTTGCATAATGCGTTTTGTGCTCTAAAGCGTTCTAACATAACCGCTGTAGATCGTGACGTAAGAACCCAGAATACCACCAAGAATCCCCATGAAAAAATAAAAGCTAACACAGGGCTTAATCACTCTCTAGGGATGCACCTGGATTAGTAGTGACTTCTGGAATGTATGTCGTAAATATTTTAAGTTGTGTTTGCGTTATTTTGCTCATCCTCTCGGGCTGTGATCTTTTAGGAAGCAAAACGTTACTTTTATTTCATGTCAATACCCAAATTTAATTATACATAGGCCTAAAAAAAAAGGGTTTACACTTAGGGATAAATACCCTCCGAAAATAAACAAATGATAAAAGTAGCTAACGGAAATATATTACACGAGAGAAAAGGGAATAAAAATATTTTTTTTTTTAATGTGTGAAAATTTGCGGGCGCAATATCTGCAAGGTATTCGTGGCCCCTAACCTCTCATACCCAAATTCACCTCCCAGCTTACCTTCAAATTTTCAGTAGTCCTGCCTGAGGCCAGTCAAATGAAATCATATAAATTCGCAATCTTTATTTCCTGTTTCCTATCTAACAGAGAAACCCCAACATATCTAACTCTCCATACCTTTTCTTTTCCTGTGGCGCTGCGGCCCAACACGGGCCATGACCTTCTCATTCTTGAGGTTTCTGGATCACACACAACGACGCGTTACAGTCGGTAGGACTCCTCTGGACGAGTGATCAGCTCGTCGCAGAGACCTCTACCTGACAACACACAACACTCATAACAGACAAACACCCATGCCCTCCGTGGGATTCGAACACACGATCTCAGCAGGCGAGCGGCCGCAGACCTACGCCTTAGACCGCACGGCCACTGGGACCTGCAAACTCTCCATACCATTTCCAGTATTTACAATAGCAATGGCTGTAAAAGAATGTGCCAAAATAATAGAAGAATGTTTGAATGCTTTATTATTCCTCGCTCCAGTTTTTAATTAAGTATATATGAGTTAACTGTGAGATGAATATTTTCTTTCCTTACAAATTTCAGCTACTTTTCCATATGTTTTCAACCTGCCAGGGAAGTGACAATATACCGGCAGGTCGAGTAGATCACTTTTTACGGCAGTAAACAAAAGACAGGCCTACAAATAAGGTCACATTCGCGCGATGTCAGGTTATCTCAGTGGTTCTGTTGATGTTTCCGGTACTCTGCGGTGACAAGGCACAACGTCCCACAAGATTTGAAACTTCAATGTCACATTTATTCGCGCCATGCTGTTCCCCATCAATCACATGACTTGCAGTGTCAAGGGTGATTTTAGTTTAATGTCGAATGAAAGCGGAAGAAATTAATAAATGATATCTAAAGAACGCCAATCCCGGTGGCCGTGCGATCTAGGGCGCAGGTATGCGGACGCTCACTTACAATGATTGCGTCTTTGATTTCCCCCGGAGGCATGGGTACTTTTATCTTGCTAATTTTGTGCGTTCGTTAGGAAGAGACCTCTGCGATAGACCGATCCCTTGTCTAGAGGAATCCTACCGTGTGTGTGTGTGTCATTGACAGTAATCAGCCGCAACAATAACCCACTACACCAAGAGTGAATATGTAGAAGATGTCAGACTGATAAAAAAGGTTTGAAGAGATATTTCAAGAAGGTAAATTTATTGTGGTTAACAGTAAAAGGAGCAGGAACTGTCTAAAGTATAATGTCTGTGGAGCATGCGCAGAATAAGCTTTAGATCGAATAGCCTCGAGGGCATGTTCGAGTGTTTACTGTCTGTGAACGGAAAGCTTCCGAAAAGATCTCTCTTGAAGGCTTATTTACGGTAAAGTCTCCAAACAACCTCGGGACACCAATAGACATCTACTTTCACACAATGCCCTAGGCATTCATTACTGCAGCATGGTCTAATGGTACATATAAACACGTTCCGAGTAAAACAACTGTGCACTTTCCGACAATCTACGGAATAAACTCCAACAGAAATTTGCGAAAGTAACAAAAGAATATTTCTTAAGCTTCTCCAGTGTAACATTTATCTTGTCGTAGCAAGAACGTTACAAATATACACGCAAGGCTCAATAGATCTACTTGTCACTTTGGCTGTGACAACTCGAAGTAGAACACCGACGAGTGAGAGGTTTCGAATTTCTTTAATGATGTTTTTGTCCGTCTCTGTTTTTCTTTTATTTTAACCTCGATTATAAATTGCGAAAAGCGAATACCAGCTCCGTCTGATCTGCCTGACTGTCCATCTGTCTATCCGCATGAAACAACTATTCTGCCACTGGACGGATTTTCGTGAAATTTTATACCTCGGTTTGTTGCTAAACTTTTTAACAAATTCCAATTTAGTTTAAAACAGTCATACTTTAGTTGTATTCTGTGAAGACTCTTCGCCCTTAAGGATATAAATACAGAAAACTAACCGCCCAGATACATGATTTTCTCCGTATCCTACCAAGACAGTGAAAATTAACTAATCAATCATGCTCGATTTTAATAATACACAGGTATTTCGATTATAAATATAATGCAATGACACAGACTGTGAGTTGTGTGGAGTGTGACAGAGGCAAATTAACGTATTAGCATTTTTAGCATTTTGCATCAAATTATCTATATATTTAACATTTAATGGCACTGACAAGCATATGCGCCAGAAGTATTATGATCCGCAGGATTTTCCTAACTTGTTGTCTTTCTTCATAAATTTCAGTCTGTAAATATGTAGGCTGTGCAGATAGAACGAATAGTCTGGGGCGAAACTGGTATGTGCCTGCGTCGAGACGCAGGGACGTTCCTGCGAAATAACCTATAAATGCTAACAGCATGGTTAAGTGCGAAATATTAGTTTGCAGAAACGATTGCTGCCAGTACAATTTCTGCATGAAGTTATCATAAATTGTGGGAAGGTAACATAACGAAGAGGGCTGAAATACATATAGCCTATATACAGGTACTGTCGAGTCTCTCAATTAATATAATGAGAAAAACCACGAAATCCACAGTGAAGTAGTCGTTATTTTTTTTCTAGGTATTGTCTAATCGCATTCCCCTAGAACATAAGCCGACACGCTTTTCCTGTACACGTTCATACCCGTGGAGTGGATGTTGCGCACTCGTTATAAGAAAACATAAACTAATAAACATCAGAATTTAATGTTTCTTGGACCGTGCATCTTTGTGATAACTGAAGAATAAAAACTAACTAGATGCAACTTATTATTTTATTGTATTTCTCATAGGCTCAACATGTTTCGGGCACTATTATGCCCAACATCAGGAGCTCGCGACTATAATGTTGATTACCACATTGGTCGTTTCGTTCTTGGTTTGCTGTAGGTTGGAAGTTAGGTGCGGTTAGGCTGGAATAGTGTCCGGGCTGCAGCCCGGTCACTATTCCAGCCTAACCGCACCTAACTTCCAACCTACAGCAAACCAAGAACGAAACGACCAATGTGGTAATCAACATTATAGTCGCGAGCTCTTGATGATGGGCATAGTAGTGCCCGAAACATGTTGAGCCTATAAGAAGTGCAATAAATTAGTAAGTGCCATCTAGTTGGTTTTTATTCTTCAGCTAATAAACATCAGATCGGTAGAAGCTTCCAGGGTTGATGCTTTATTTGAATGAAATTGGTGCCAATTTTCCGAATTTTAATTCGGTCACTAAATACTGTTATACTATAAATCCGAGAATGAATTTCGATAAAATCTTTGTATTTAATCACGACGTAAGTCCCATACATCCAATCAACAACAAACACCATGTCTTTAAAATATTTTTAAATTCTTATCTCAACAGCGTCTCTGTTGTCTGTGTTGTGACGCCCAGAATTCTATACATGTCCTGCTTCTTCGACTGTAATAAATAATACATTTTATATTTATCCATTGAGATTACTGTCTTGTGTGACACAGCACCATGAAATATGGTATATTTATGCCAGAGTTTCAAAATAAAGTGACACCTCCTTCTTAGAGGCAGGGAAACCATTATTTTTCCGCAGATGGAAGTTAATCTTTCGTGTCCATCTAACAGACTACACGGTGTCACAAGTCAGAACGCAGGAACCTTAATATTCATCGCCAAGGGACCCTCAGATCTAGAAGAGTAAGTACACAAATAGCGAGGTGCTGAGGTTATAATTATTTTAGGTTCAGCTGTTTTTCGTATAGCATAAATGACGTCTCTATCCCCTAACTGTGTACACTTATTTACAATATCCCAGGAGGGAGTAAATCTGCCATCTCGGGCTGAGTATGAGTTTTGCGGATCAGAACGTGATTGTGTAAAGCCCTTGTCATGCCTACAGTACCCCTCCGTACTTGGTCATTCTTTTTGCCATAACAAATATAGTATAAGAAGGTAGATTTGTCTCTGTCCACAAAATGAAAGCACTAAAGACAACAGAAGAACAGCTCCACGTATTCTCACCCTTATCGCTAGATGAAGGTGAGGGGCCAACATTCAGTCCCGAAGGATTTACATTCAGGAGCTAATGAACAGGAAGCTGAGTGGGCCCGAGAGCCGGACTGGATACTTTTGTAGAAGGGAAAATTCCTTGCTCTTGAAGGAATTTGAACCCCGGTCCGTCTGGCCAGCAGCTAGTCGCTATACCGAATATGCTCTCAGGATATATGTAAAGAAAGTAGTGTACTGGTAATGTGGGATAATCCATTTATGTCAACCGTACTCTGATGGATGACGTCACTGTCCTGATCCAGCCCCTAAAAGATGGATTATGGGGAATGGAAGATGACCTTCCTTGTACAGGGAATTCTTTCATCCCAATGTTCCATCAATCAGGAGACACGGCGGAGTGAAACAGGCTCTGTAACAAGCCAGATAGATGGCTTCTCACAGGACCATCCGGTTTTTCGTTTTATATTGCTCACGAATATCCATTTTCGACAGCATGAGAGAAACAGACTGCGAGCTACAGAGATAAATATTTTATGACAAACGGCACGATGCACTTAGCCAGACCACAAATAAATAATAAAATTTTAGAACGATTCAAGTCTGGATTCTAAAATGGAAACAATACAAACAAAAATTGGTTTCAGCAATTCTGCAGAATGGAAAATGGCATTTTACCGGAATAGTATATGAAGAATATACTGCATGATGCTTTTCACACAACTAATGTCCAAAGGACTATTAGATGACCATAATGCTGACACCAAAATGGGCTAAACTTAAATAGAGAAAACTTAAAGACCTGTCTTATTTCACATTACGTTTTCAAATTTGCTCCACAAAAAAAGGTTTTGGACTTGTACACGTCGAAAACTATTGTGAAATATTGGCTGCGTCTAAGAGTAGAAGTGAAGTTCAGGCAATTTGAAGATTATCACTCAGTTATGGCGACCGCTTAGCTTCACACACAACCCTTTATCTCTCGGAATTAAGAAGTAATCTCTCCATCATTTACAGGTTGAATAGACTCCAAGGTCTTTTGTGCTGTGTTGGTGAAAAAAAAAATTTTTTGCTGTCTTGCAGGTTCCTTGTTTTGCACACATTCGTCAAGAATGGGAGTAGATCCGTCAATTCTAAAAATAATTCTAAAGTAACTTACACTCAAAATTCTTTTTCAAATGAAGCCAACTAGGTGCACATTAATTCTTAGTATATTTATTTCAACTTCTCTAAATGTTTCGGGCAACTATGTGCCCATAATCAGCAGAACTTACTGTATCTATGCGACACTGGTATTTTTCACTCTCTATGGGTGGCTGTCTGGTCTGCTGATTAGGATGAGACTATGTCTCATCCCAACCAGCAGACCAGACAGTAAAATATAACAGTGTCGCATAGATACATTAAGTTTTCCTGATGATGGGCACATAGTTGTCCGAAACATGTAGAGAAGTTGAAATAAGTATACTAAGAAATAATATGTACCTAGCTGGTTTCATTTGAAACAGATTATACAGGGACGCACGATCAACAGAACATAAAACTCAAGAGTCACTATTAAAATATTAATTTCCGAACTAAATATCTGGAAGAATAATTTATACTTGAATTTTGAAGTCAACATCAGACAGACGACTGCATTAACGTGAATTAAAGGAATCATTCGATTTTGCATGTAGTCTACTGAACCTTACAGAATATGAAAGTAATGAAATTGAATTTAGGGTAAGGTAATGATAGTGGCACATCTACCACACCGCTTGCTTTCATGTCGATAATTATACAATGAGAGCCTCTTGTATGGCAACAGCATGCACCCTGGAAAGTGTGGTTGTTGTACGGTACACGAGTGACCCGCAGTGCAATCTAACGCTTAATAAATATATAATGTTCTCCTTTGAACAAATTATTAGACCCCACACACTTTGTAGCTCCTTCGTTAGCTTCGCTTGTGCTTACCCCAGACGTTCATCGCAAAAACTAATGCAAATGGGGCTGTGTGCTCTTCTGAAGGCAAAGTTGTATTAATATGCAGTAATAAAAGGGCTGTACTTATTTCTGATTTTAACAAAAGATTGTACTGAGTATCTTGTACAGATAAAGAAAAATCTTGCCCCAAAACAAGTTAGTTGATAAGAGAGATGTGTTCAAGAGTGTGTGTGTAGGGGATGGGGGGTCACCATAACAGCAAAGATGCCACGGAAAGTTAGGAACGAAGAAAGAAATAAAGTGCATATTCATGGGCCCACATATAGCAAAGATTTATCACTGTACAGATACATGCCTGTATGTGGCCCGTATTTATATAAAGCGCAGTCTAATCACCACTGAATTTTACGGTGGACACAAAAGAAATGCAAGTCATGGGGAGGATAATCACAAGAGACTTCTATTTAAATATATACTGTGATAGTAAGATATATCAATAATAATAATAATAATAATAATAATACTAATAAAGTCAAGGAGGCAAGTTAACCATATTGTGGTATCAACAAGTACAAACTGACAAAACTATCCCCAACAACACACCCGGCATTATAATCCGTGATAATGGAAAAGGAACATGTATGTTAATAGACGTTGCAATCTCAGGAGACAGAAATGTGATTAAAAAAGAAGCCGAGAAGATTCTAAAATATAAAGAACTTACAATAGAAATACAGCGCATGTGGAATGTAAAA
>Ga0131853_10023374_pt1 | contig 11165 bp, 7 predicted proteins | sample TergutLab28metaG_FD_92764 | JGI IMG/M metagenome (GOLD analysis project Ga0131853, IMG submission 92764) | Labiotermes labralis P1 segment gut microbial communities from Petit-Saut dam, French Guiana - Lab288 P1 (version 2) (version 2) | ecosystem: Host-associated > Arthropoda: Insects >...
ATGTGCGAGCTTGCAACACGCACCAGCATGGGCGAAAAATTAGCCGACCTTGGCTACAAATCTGGCATTGCCAAAAGGCCAGACTTTATGGCTGTAAAAGTTCCTGTGTTCTCCTTCGAAAAATTAACCGGCCTAGACACAAACTTAGGCCCGGAGATGAAATCTACAGGGGAGGTACTGGGCATAGGAAAAGACTTTGCGGAAGCGTTATTTAAAGGGCTGGTGGCTGCAAAACACAAAATCAGCCGCACGGGTGGCGTATTTATAAGTGTACGCAACACAGATAAACCGGAAATTGCAGAAATAGCTGAAAGGTTCGCTTCCCTTGGCTTTAAAATTTTTGCAACAGGCGGCACGGCACAACTATTAACAAACCATGGGCTAAATGTAACCACTGTTCAAAAAATAAAAGACTGCGCAGAAAACAACACCGCAACATTACTAGAAAGCGGTCAGATAAGTTACATTATATGCACAGCTGAAAAAGGTCGTGACCCTATGCTTGACGAAGTCAAAATCCGCCGTAAAGCCTGCATTTTGGGTATACCATGCCTTACAAGCCTAGACACGGCAGAGGCATTAGCTCACTGTCTAAAACAAGGACATGAAGACGGTGGCATTTTGCTAACGGAAGAATCCACTACTCTTGTGGATATAAATAAACTTTAATTTTCTAGGCCATAATCAATGCTTGCCCCTTGAATACAAGTAACGAAAATGTTACAATCGTCTAAGATTCAGCGGTTTATGTAATTTTACATGCCAAAACCGCTATACATATTAGTAATTAGCTCCTCCTTCCTACTGGATTTATGTGGTGATATAAAGAAATGGGTGTTGATTCATGAATAAAAAAAGAAATAGCATACTTGTTGTTGATGATGACTCCCTCAACATTATGGCCTTATCACACATATTAGGCTCGGATTATACTGTGTATGTGGAAAAAGAAGGACAGGGCTGTATAGACAATGCCAAGGTACTTAAACCAGACTTGATTCTGCTAGACATTATTCTGCCTGACATGGACGGGTTGGATGTTATTAAAATCTTAAAACAAGATGAAGAAACATGCGACATTCCCGTTATATTTGTAACAGGACGCCGTATCTCTGAAGATGAAGAACATTGCTTTAATCTTGGAGCTTCTGATTTCATAAACAAACCATATAGTGCGCCGGTTATTAAATTTCGAGTGAGAAATCAAATTCAAATAGTTAACCATATGCGTAGCATTAAAAAACTTAGCATTACCGATGTCTTAACTGGTATTGGCAACAGGCGTCATTTTAATGCGGTGCTAAGTCAGGAATGGAATAGGTCTTTACGAAATCAAACATCTATTGGGTTAATGATAATAGATATAGATAATTTTCGAGCATACAATGCCACGTATGGTCACGTGCGTGGAGATATAGTTTTAAAAGAAATTACACATATTATAGAAGAGAAGTTAAAAGGCACACTATGCCAATTTGCCCGCTGGGGTGGGGAAGAGTTTTCTGTAGTTCTGCCTGATATGGGCATAGACGAAGTCTATAGTATTGCGGCAGAGATTCAAAACACGATAAATAACCATGGGTTTGTAAGAGATGGTGTATCGTCTAGCATATCTGTTAGTATTGGTATAAATGCGTTTAGGCCATTATGCTCTAACGATTATAACTTGGATTCATTTGTGTCAGACACCACTGAGGCAGTATGTCGCGCGAAAAACGCAACTAACAAATGCAGAAGCCAAATTGCGTCGGCATTAAATTCAGATACACTTGAGTGTTAGGAGAGGTATTTATGACTAAATTTGAACACACAATACTTGTAATTGATTATGACATGCTTAGTGTTACGGCACTAACACATCTTTTAAGCGATGAGTTTAACGTTGTTGCAGAAAGATGTGGAAGTGAGAGTGTTAAAACAGCAAGGGAAGTACAGCCTGATGTAATACTTTTAGATGTTGTATTGCCTGATATAAATGGGTTTGAAGTTATAGCAATGTTAAAACAAGATGTGCTTACAAAAGATATACCCGTTATATTTGTAACAGGTCTTAACAACACAAGAGATGAAGAACAAGGGCTTATGCTTGGTGCTGTGGATTATATAAATAAACCATTTAGTAGTTACATTGTTAAACTACGTATAAAAAACCAGTTGCAAATTGCTAAGCAAATACAAACAATACGCAAACTAAGCACTTCCGATCCTTTAACTGGGGCAAAAATTCGAAAAGATTTTTTATCTGATGTAGACACAAAGTTACAAGAAGCAGCTGCAACAAATTCGCTACTGGGTTTAGCTATATTTTCCATAGACAACTTTAAACATTACAATGAAAACAATGGCCACCAAAAAGGTGATGAAGTTATAAAGCGTCTGTCTCAAATTATTTCGGCTGCTGTTCCTCAGGGTGAAGATAGTGTTGCCCGCTGGAGCGGGGACGAGTTGGCAATGTTTTCTTGTATGCTAGGAAATTGTTCCGCAATTTCGCTGCAATCGCTAGTTCGCCTTCGGCGAACCGCTACTCCTGTTGGAAAAAAAGCGGCAGAGCCGCTTTCTTGTTCAGAAGCCCTTGAATATGTTAAAACAATTGTAAGCGATATCTTCAATACAATAAAAAAAGATATGTTAGATATTACATTAAGTGTAGGTATACATGTCTTAACTCCTGATTCAAAATATACTATAGATAATTTAATACTTGATACATCTGTTGCACTTGCTCATGCAAAAAGAACCGGAAAAGGCAAAGTGTCTACTTATGAAGAAGCAAAGGGGAGTATGTAATGTTACAAAAAGAGTCTATTCTTATAATTGATGACGATAAGTTAAATATCATTGCACTGACTCGTATACTCGGGGCAGATTATCAGGTTTATTTTGAAGGTGATGGAGAAAGTGGAATACATTCTGCAAAAACTTTTAAACCGGACTTGATTTTGCTTGACTTGGTTATGCCAAAAATGTCGGGATATGATGTTATTAAAATCCTAAAAGCCGATGAAGAAACTCGCAATATTCCTGTGATATTCCTTACCGGGCGTAGAGATGTTCAAGACGAAGAAGCTGGGTTTGTTTTGGGTGCAATTGATTATATTACAAAACCATTTAGTGCGTCGGTAGTAAAACTTCGTGTTGGTAACCAGTTAAAAATCGTTAATCAAATGCGTATGATTCATAATCTTAGTATGGAAGATGCTTTAACTGGCATTAGTAACAGGCACCATTTTAATAATGTTTTGACTCGAGAATGGGAAAGGTCTGTAAGGCAGCAACTCCCTCTTGCTTTTGTCATAGTTGATATAGATAATTTTAAGACATATAATGATACTTATGGGCATTTGTCTGGTGATGCTATTTTAAAAGATACTGCAAAAATAATAATGAATGGCGTTTCAAAAGGTAAAGATTGTGTTGCGCGCTGGAGTGGAAAGGAATTTGCAATAATTTTACCGGAAACAAACTTGGCCGGTGCAATGGCTATAGCAGAAAATATTCGCCAAAATGTAGAGGCTACTACTTTTGAAATTAAAGACAATGTTACAACTAATATTGTTGTCAGCATTGGCGTTAATTCAGTTATAGCAGAGCAGGATGAAAATTACACATTAAGAGACTTTATTTCTAATACAGATGCCGCCTTGACTATAGCAAAGAAGCAGGGGAGCAATAGGGTAATGCCTGCAGAAATGTAATCTTTCGTACCAGAGCCAAGCAATACATTGCAAATGTTTTGCATGGTTCTTTTTGTGTGTAGGAAAAAATTGGGGATTTGAAATGTTACGAAGTTGTAAAAAACCACTTGAAAAGTGTAACATAAATGTTATACTAGGTTAGACAAGGTCTAAGAACAGATATAGCACACTTTACACATTATACCGAATATTTGTTCTGCGGATTGTAATTTAATAAAAAATTTGAAGGATGTGTGCCTATTATGGAGTACATCGTTATAAATGGACAAAATCGCTTGCAGGGTAATGTTTCTATTAGTGGGGCAAAAAATGCTGCTGTTGCTATCATTCCGGCTACAATTGTTTCCGGTGGGGTTTGTGTGCTAGATAATGTACCATGTATAGAAGATGTAGTAAATTTAACAAAAGCTCTAGAATCGCTAGGTGTAACATGTGAATTCCGTGATGATAATCATACTTTGGTTGTAGATACGACAAACCTTACTAGCCATGTTTTAAGTGAAGAGTTGGCAAAATCAAATCGAGCTTCTTATTATTTTATGGGGGCGTTGTTGGCACGCTTTGGTAAGGCAGAAATACCAATACCCGGCGGGTGTGATTTTGGCTCTCGCCCAATGGGGTACCATTTTAAGGGGTTTGAGTCCCTTGGTGCAACATGCAACCAAGAACACGGTATTGTGAAGCTTGAGGCAAAAAACGGATTAAAAGGTGCAAATATTTATTTAGACAGCCCCAGTGTTGGCGCAACTATAAATATTATGATTGCAGCAGTTTTTGCAGAAGGTGTTACTATTATAGAAAATGCTGCAAAAGAGCCCCATGTTGTTGATACCGCTAACTTTTTAAATAAACTGGGAGCAAGAGTAAATGGCGCAGGCACTGATATTATTCGCATTACAGGAGGGCAAAAACTTTCTGGTAGCGAATACACTATTATTCCGGATCAAATTGAAGCGGGTACATATATGATTGCCGCTGCAATTACAGACGGAGATGTAACAGTTGAAAATATTATCCCAAAACATATGGAGTCCTTAACGTCTAAGCTTAGGGAAATTGGGGTAGAAATTACCGAAGGGTTGGATTCTATTCGTGTGCAGGCAAGCTCTCCATTAAAAGGCTGTGACATTAAAACAGCTGCATACCCCGGTTTTCCAACAGATTTGCAGCCGCAAATGACAACCCTATTGTGCACAGGAACTACCGGTAGTATGGTAACAGAAAATATTTTTGAAAACAGGTACCGTTATGTAGGAGAGCTGCGTCGGCTTGGTGCGGCTGTAAAGCTGAGTTCCCGCTCTCTTGTAATTAACGGTAATGACAAATTAACCGGGGCAAAAGTAGAAGCTTGTGATTTACGGGCAGGTGCGGCACTTGTTATTGCCGGGCTTGCGGCTAAAGGCAAAACCATGATTAGCGGTGTTGAACATCTAGACCGGGGTTATGAAAATCTTGAAGAAAAACTTTGCGCTCTTGGTGCCAATATCAAACGGGTTAGGGAAAATTAATTATGGTAGAGTTTTGCACTATTGCAAGCGGTTCTTCTGGTAATTCTGTTTGTGTTGGGGTTGGAGGGAAACACTTTTTAGTTGACGCTGGAATTAGCGGCAAACGTATTGAGCAAGCACTGTTCAAAATGAATGTTAGAAACATAAGTGGAATATTTATTACTCATGAACATAGAGATCATATAACCGGCGCAGGTGTTATGGCTCGCCGCTTTAAAATAAATTTGTATGCAACGCCATTTACATGGCGTTATTTTGCATACAATAAAAGTCTTGGCGCACTTGATGCGGAGCAGATTAAGGTTATAGAGCCGGAAAAGCCTATAGATATTGATGGTGTTAAAATTACAGCCTTTGATATTAGCCACGATGCCGCACAGCCTGTTGGCTACACTTTTGAGGCCGCTGGCAAAAAAGTTGCAACAGCTACAGACTTGGGGCATATTACAGATACAGTTCGTAGCCACTTAAAAGGTGCAAATATCATTATGTTAGAAAGTAACCATGACCCGGTAATGCTTAAAAATGGACCTTACCCTTACGTGCTTAAACAACGTGTTGCAGGTAAACACGGGCATTTATCTAATGCAGATGCCGGAGTTTTACTTACTGAGGTTGCGGGCAAGCAACTGGAGCATATTTTCTTGGCTCATTTAAGCGAGGAAAATAACACACCTATGATGGCATTTGACACGGTTAAGCGCATTTTGGATGGTAATAATATTGCAATTAAAAATTTAGTAGTTGCTGAAAGACATGTACCGGGAAGGGTTGTGCGTTGTGAGTGATGTACAAACCAAGACAAAGTTCACCCCAGCGCAACAACAAGCCATTGACTGCAATGCGTCCAATATTTTAGTATCTGCCGCCGCTGGTTCTGGAAAAACTGCAGTGCTTACACAGCGTATATTGCGCCTTGTTTCAGCCGGGATAAGCATAGACCACCTGTTGGTGGTTACTTTTACCGAGGCTGCTTCCGCAGAAATGCGAGAGCGTATTGCAAAAAAGCTACAAGATGCAGGGCATACTTCCCAAGTTGCCAGGTTGCCAATGGCAAATATTTCAACAATACATTCATTTTGCCGTAAGCTAGTGCAAGAGCACTTTCAAGTAGTGGATATAGACCCAGCTTTTAGGGTAGGAGACACGGCAGAGTTAAGTTTACTTCGTACACAGGTAATGGACAACCTTTTTGAAGAAGAATACACACGTGAAAACAATCAGGATTTTTTGGATCTGGCAGACGTATATGGTGGAAAAACCATGGATGGACGGCTTGATTTGCTTGTGCGCAAAATTCACGATTTTATAGAAAGCGCACCTTTTCCATTGGCAAAGGCGCAGAGCTATGTAGAGTATTTTGCAACAAACCCACAGAAGTTAGAGGAAACCGACTGGGCAAAAATTGTACGTGAAGAATTAAAGCTTGGGTTAAAAGGCGCCATAGAGGGGCTTAGTCAAGCGCTAACAATATGCCGTACAGATGCAGGACCTGATAAGTATATTGACAAATTGGAAGACGAGCTGCAAATGCTGGATGAACTACAAGAATACACAGGTGAAAATTGTAGTTTTGAAAATATGTATAAGGCTTTTACATACATTGAATGGGGCAGACTGCCCCGCATTACAGAAAAAGATAACGTAGACCCGGATTTAAAAAAACAAGTGCAAAATATACGGGACGAAGCTGTAAAAAAGCGCATAAATAAGTTAGTTGAAGGCGTCTTTTTTGCACCCCCTGAAAAAATGCAAGCAGATTTGTCTGCTATTGCACCTAGAGTAAAGGCGCTAATGCAGCTTGCAGTAAAATTTTCGGAAGCTTTTGCAGCAGAAAAGCGAGCAAGAAATTTGTTGGACTTTACAGACTTAGAGCATTTTGCAATACGTATTTTATACCCAAACGGGCCAGAGGATATGACGCCTGCGGAAATTTACCAATTTCATGAGGTTTTGATAGATGAATATCAGGATTCTAACGAGGTACAAGATTTAATACTTTCTGCAGTGGCTAAACACCGATTTATGGTGGGAGATATTAAGCAAAGTATTTATCGTTTTAGGCGGGCAGAGCCTAAGTTGTTTCGGGATAAATATAAAACTTTTGCATCCACTGATAATGGGCAGGAGCATAGCGTCCGCATAGATTTATCCCATAATTTCCGCAGTAGGCCAGAGGTGTTAGATACAGTCAATTTTTTCTTCTCCCAGCTTATGTGCGAAAAAGTAGGGGATGTGAATTATGACAATAATGCCGCTTTACACCCTGGACACGAAAATTATCCGCCACTGCCGGATAATACACAGCCGGAAATGTGGGTAGAGCTGCTCGACCAAGCAGAAGAAGATGTTGACGATATCGACGAAGAAACAGAAACCCCAAGCAATATAGTTGCGGAAACACGAATGATTGCAAAATGCATATTGGAATTACTTGAAAGCCGTCAAATTTGGGATAACGAACAAGAAGCATTTCGCCTATGCAAACCAAGTGACATTGCAATACTAACACGCGGCCTTTCTTCTGTAGCAAGTGCCACGATAGAGGAGTTAAAGCGCCATGGAATAGACGCAATTGCAGATATTGATGCAGGCTTTCTTAATCAAATAGAAGTAAAAACTGCACTGGCGTTTTTACGTGTGGCAGATAACCCCAGACAGGACATAGAATTAATTACTGCACTTTATTCCCCAGTTTATGGGTTAACAGAAGATGAGTTACTGGAGATTAGGCAATGGCCGACAGACTGTGCAAGCGAAGAGCCACTTTTTTACGACCATCTATTAGCTTTTGCACAGGCTAATGCAACTGAGCATTTTAGCCTTGCTCTAAAAGTTCAAAAATTTTTAACGGATTTAAATAAATGGCGAGAAGCTGCTTTATATCTACCAATTAGCCGATTAATTGGTCTAGTTTACAATACTACGAAATACCCATCCCATGTATTATCGTTGCCAAGCGGGGCTATTCGCCAAGCAAATTTACGACTACTTTTGGAGCGCGCAATAGAATTTGAAGAAACAAGCCTGCGCGGGCTATTCCATTTTGTTAATTACATTGAACGGCTTTATGACTCCGACGTAAAATCTAGCGGAGCAATTGCTGAGCCTTCTTCAAGCCCGGCGGGGCGTGTACGAATTATGACAATCCACAAGTCTAAGGGATTGGAGTTTCCCGTAGTTATATGCGCTTTTATGGGCAAGCAGTTTAATACGGATGATTTGCGTCAACCTGTAATTTTCCATTCAGAATTAGGTATTGGCCCATACTATATTGACACTAAAAATCGTACCAAATCCAACACATTAGCGCGGTTCAGCCTTACACGCCTTTCAGCACGGGAAAGTTTGTCTGAAGAGCTACGATGTTTGTATGTTGCCTTAACCCGTGCAAAAGAACTTTTGGTATTAACAGGCCGGTCCAGAAATTTGGACCGGGCGATACAAAAGTGGGGTAATTACATTGGAACTACCGCCAATAGTTTGCCAACATATTACCGTAGCGGAGTAAAATCTTATTTGGATTGGATTATGCCGTGCTTATTGCGTCACCGAAGTGCAAGAGAACTTACTTCTGCGATAGAGAGAAGCCCAAATTCATCACTGTGGAACCACTCCGCCGATTTTAGGGTGCGTAGGCATAAAATACATTCTGCCATAGCCAATAGTGATGTATCCGACGAAATTCCGGATTTAGTTGAAGACACGGACAAAAAAGAACCACTAGTCCCATACGCACCACCAGAAAATTATACTCCATTGCCATCAAAATTATCCATCTCAGAAATAAAACGCCTGTACGATATAACCCCAGACAGTACATTGGAAATACCAACATCCTCTTTAAATGATTTGGCCCCAACTTTTGACCCGCCAGAGTTCATGAAAGCCGAAACAGCTCCAACCCCAACGCAAATTGGCTCTGCGTTGCATGTCGTAACAGAGCACTTAGACTATAACAACCATATCACCCTCCAAGCAATTGAGGGACTAGTACTAAGCTTAGTTGCAAAAAATTTGCTTACATTGGAAGAAGCATCGTTCATAGATAAGTCCAAACTACAGACATTAATAAATTCCCCGTTGGCAGAACGTATTCGTAATTCCCCAAAAGTATATCGGGAAACGCCATTCATATTATCTCTCTCAGCCGCAGAGCTATATCGAAACAACCCAGCTGCAATAATTCAAGACGAAACAATACTTGTACACGGTATTATCGACTGCTACTTTGAAGAATGCGGCGAAATAGTACTGGTTGATTTCAAAAGTGACGCCCAGCCAGAGCGCCACATCACACAAATGGAGATATACAAAAAAGCCATTGCAAATGCAACAGCCATGAATGTAAAGGAAGTGCTCATCTATTCTTTTGCCTTGGGAAAAGCAATTCCGCTAACGGCCAGTAATAATTGCGATGGCAAATAAAATACCCAAATTAAATAAAACGCTTGCGGAAATATATCAGGCATGTCGAACTGCCTTGGCAAATTAAACAATGCAACATTAATGTCACAAAGTACAAATAAAATAAGCCCTGCCAACACTAAGACTTTGTTAAACTTGGGTAGCAGGGTATTTTTTTGCCTGAAATAACGGACGTTAAATGCAATATTAACTGCAAACAACACAGCATATGTGCCTGCAAGCATAAAAAGCGCATTGTTTACAAATAACAAAAGAACCCAAACAAATGCAATAGCCATTACAAGCTTCTTTGCTCGTTTAGAAATGTCTGCAACACGTAAAATATAACAAATATGTGCAAAACAAAAAACAGCTACACCCGGCAAATGCAGGTTATGAATAACTAAAAAATAATCTGCGCCAACGGTAAATAGTAGCCCAGCAGTAAGCCATCCCCAGTCCTTTTTGCTACAACAAATGAAATACGACAAGATGGCTATGGTAAAACAAGTAACTATAAAAATAAATTTAATTGTCATAATATTAAGCATAGCCAAAAGGCTAAACAATTATAGCAATTTGGTTTTGCGTAGCCTCAAACTTCGTCCGAGAACGCACCTAAAGCCGTGTATTTGGGCCTCGCCGTTGGCGCACTTGCGCCAACAATCGGACAATGCAAAGTCAAATTGCTATAAACTACATGAAAAATCCGATAATTGGGGCTAGGCCAAGTGCAATAACCAATAAAATAATAACAATTAGAACTAATTTTTGCTTATTTCTTCTGAACCATTTTTTCACGGTAAATCATCCTTTATATTAATTATTGTTTATAAAATTCCGTCCAAAAACCTAGAAGGTTCGGAGGGTTTGTCGTACCTAGATTTTATTGTAGAAATATATAACTCATGTTTTGCACGGGTTACCCCTACATAGAACAATCGCCGCTCTTCTTCAATTTCTGCTGTGGTTTTGCTTCTTGTATATGGTATAAGCTCTTCTATAGCGCCGGCAATAAACACTTTTTCGAACTCTAGCCCCTTTGCGCTGTGCATCGTGGTTAATGTGCAACATGGCCCGGTTTGCTCTTTTTGTTTGGCAAGTTCAGAGGCTTCTTTAGCATGGGCAATAAATTCTTCCGGGTTAGGGAACTGTTTTGCGGCCTCTTGTAATTCGTCTGCAATTTCAAATAATCCAGTTGGGCGCAGCTTTCGGTATTCACAAGTGTCAATTATATGGCCATTATAGTTTATGTTTTTGCGGATGTAACGTATTGCATCTGCTGTGTTGTGTTTTGCTGCCTTTAGCAAATCCCGATGGAGCTCTTCTATATTAGCCTTTGTAGCTGTGTGTAGGCTGTCGCTATAGCTGTAAACACGGAATAAGTCCATATCTTCTTTTTTTAGCCCCTGCAAAAATGCTTTGCTTATAAAGCGGAAAGGCTTGTTTATTATGCGCGTGGTGTCTGGGTTATAACCGAGCTTTTGCCTTAATTCAAGCCGTTTAGCAACTCGTAAATATGCAAATAAATCTTCTGCAATCCAATGGTCGTATA
>Ga0131853_10023375_pt1 | contig 11165 bp, 8 predicted proteins | sample TergutLab28metaG_FD_92764 | JGI IMG/M metagenome (GOLD analysis project Ga0131853, IMG submission 92764) | Labiotermes labralis P1 segment gut microbial communities from Petit-Saut dam, French Guiana - Lab288 P1 (version 2) (version 2) | ecosystem: Host-associated > Arthropoda: Insects >...
AAATATGTTGGGGGGAAGGAAAGGATTTTTCCCGCCCAATTGTTGGGCCCTAAAGGGGCCCAAAAAAGGGCCCCCCCCCCCCCCCCCGGTAACATGCAGTAGGTTGCAGAGGCAGCGATTGAAAGTACAACTGTACTCTTTCCTAACATTTGCGCTAGGTGGGAGGTGGGTGGTTACCGCCACGCCCAGTCCGCTGTGTCCCTTGGAAAAGGCCCTAGGGTCCAGCTGGATGAGTATGGAGAAAATAAAAATCTCTTATTACAAGCATCGCAGTTCGAAACCCGAACCTTCAAGTTCATTGCAAATTTGGCGGGCTCTTAAGATGTATATTAGTTTTTTTTCTTCTCACGAAAGGGTGGTGGGGAGGAATTTATCGACCAGCAACCTGAGTACCAACTGCTGCATAAAGACACTGTTCGATACATTTAGTGCTGCAGCGCAAGAACTACGTTACAAATGAGAGCCGGTAACGTCATCTTGCTCCCTGAAAGGCAAAGAAAGCCGTATTGCATAATCAAAAGGGGAAGTCGCGTTTTTTACTTCCGCTTCCGTTCGCAAAACTGGAGAAGAAGAATAATGGCTGACAATTGGACTTAAATTATAAACAAGAGGACAAAACGTCCGCCACTTGTTTAAATGGATATTTACTGGCATGGAAAAATTAAATTTAAACAAGAGAGGCAATGTACTTTAACGTAACATCTCAGTAAGGAGTGTAATTCTGAGTAGCAAAACCTTGTAATAAAATAAAGTTCTTCCGTACAAACTTATGAACAGATATTGAGCGTGGATTACTGGCTGGGCAACCGAGGGATCGTAATTGGATTCCCAGCTGAAGCAAGGTAATTTTGTTGTGTCCAAAATATCCAGACTGGCTGTGGGGTCCATATAGCCCCTATGAAGTTGGTACCGGTGACGCCAATAAAAAGACTGAAGGGCGAGGTTCATCACCGATGTCTATCTGTAACCGAGGTTAAGAACGAGTGGATTTGTACCTTCACTCCCCCATCCAACTTTGTCATACACAAGGGCACTTTATTTTTACCGTGACATACAAATTATTTTAAGTCAGGCTCATCTAATGAGACTGCTGTCCTCTCGTATTCTTCCCTTGTCAACTACAGACACTTGATTCTGCCTATTTTATGTTTGGTTCTGAAACCTGTGTACAGGTCAAATGTAAAGTTGTGTCAGCAGTACAGCTCCACTCATTCTTGCACTCTGTACTAGATGAAGGTACGTGATGAACCATACGTCCCTTGTCGTTTTACCCATGGGAAAGAACCTCGATACCCGTTAAATAGGAGAATAACCGAATACTAACCGAACCGGGCACTTTGGAGAAGCGAAGCAACTCTTTCTGCTGGCGATATTAAAGTTCTCAATCGTCAAGCCCGATGGTTGAAAAGACGTTATATTCTCGTGTGTCTGTTGAAGTTATATTGTTTTCTTGAGAAGGTTTACTGCGACACTGGCGATCTCTAGGGAGCCCAGGGTGCGGAAGATCGATCAGTTGTTCCCAAGGCCAGTTAAGCCACTATCCCACCCACTCACCCCGCCACGCTAATATCTTGCTGCTGTCAACAATATCCACTTAATCTTTTTAATAAGTCAGCGGGGAGGGCTAACAAATTAGTGACATCGCCAGATAAATCCTGCCTCCAGAAAAGCGGAAACATTTTGTGCCTTCCGCAAAAAAAAAAAAAAAATGTGGCACAATGAAGATATAAAAACTGTTCATTACTTTAACACAAAATCACTGTATATGACCTTTTCTCTGTAATTATACTAGTTCCTTTCAGTTCACAGTTCAATTATCTTTTCTCATCACTTGACAACCCTTGTCACTGCGGAACAGACATGCCACTCTCTTTGTTTTACGTTTACGTGTACGTAATTAGAGTAGGCTTTGCACAATGTACGTAATCTTGTGCCCTATCATCTGATACTAATCTTTCTCCGTGCTCAAGAATAGAGGAATTATAAGGGACATTTTTAATCTTGGCAATTGACACTGGTCGTGATCAGCTCGATGTTCCGTCCGCTCTATCCCACAACTCAAACTTCCTGAGATATCCCTGACCATGCTAGGATTCAATCTTAGTTTATAATGAGTGGCCGGTCACTTTACTGACTACGCTGTCCGAACATTCAAAAATATAAACTGATATTTGTTACACTTAATTCGACTGAAAGCAATCAATTACATTGCTTATATTAAAAAAAAAGAACATGCTGAAAAGGATGTGAAAACGAATGTTATGTGTAAATATTGTCCTACACTTAACAGTACGTTTATTGTACACAATTAAAGTACAGAGAATCCGCACTCAATGCAGACTCCACATACGTGTCTAGGTTGTCTATTGCTGCTGTCTCATTTCCTGGTAAGTCTGATCCAAGTTTTCTTTACGTGACGTAGCTAAATGCGTGCCAATCTGTCTTCAGAAATATCCGGTTCCTTAAGCCGCGCCAACAAAAGTAAATTTTTATTTCTGAACATGAAATACAGCGTCACATATAGGGTGTTCTTTGTCGAAACCTGTACGTACAAGAAAGAAATACTCCAAGAAAACGTAAGAAAATTTGGAATTCGGGTCCCGGTGTTTGAATCCCTTTCAGATATTCAGAATAATATTGACTGGTGAAAACATTTTTACGAACAGGTCGTTTGTTACAGAAGAAGCGAGAGCAAATCTTGCGGAAGAAACATTACACGAAACTGAAGCACTTTTAAAAATCACCTCAACGAATATATGTATTGTGAGCGTACATCTTGTATCTGGTTTTGTGAGCAATTTGTAGCAGTGAATTAGATGCAGAGTTTTACGCTACAGATGGCGCACGATTTAAACTAAAGGGTCACATAATATCGAAAGTATCTGATTCGGCAGATAATTCCAAAATCATGTACGAGCTGCCGTTGCCTGACGTTGAAGTTGGAGTAGGGTGTCCTGCTGTGCGAGGATTATAATCGAACCCATCTTCTTTTCAGACATAGTAAATTTCGAAATATACAATGTACAGATTCAGGCGTCAGGGTTTGTAACTTTATGTGATGTGGTAACGGAAACGCCCATAATGCCCGTTACACAATAACAGCATTACATAACTTTTCGAGGGCCCAGTAGTTGTTCGTGCCTTGTGGCCGGCTCTTTCACCCTACATGGCAACAATCTGCACACTTTAAACTACTTATTTGTATATATTGGCGATTTCTGAAAAAGAAATTCAAATGGTTATTAATAATATTTTCACCAGTTGTCAAGAATGTCTGAGAGCTGAAGTATAATTTTGTCAGCAACTGTTTTAGTGTGCGCTAAGTAACACTGTACGCAGTTTTGAAATTATGATACTGAGAACATGCTGATAAAAATGAGCAGCCCGAGACTAGGCAGCATCATAGAATAAAAGCTCTCTACATTACAAAACACTGATGTAGATACTCTGTGTGGTTGCCGTGAAAAATGGGGCAGTCGATACCAGGAATCTTTAGGACCTGTACTCACTTGGTCCACGTTACATGGTCAGATGCTTTCTGCCTGTCCATCAAGAACGCAAAGTTCGTTCTGATGTTATTTTTAATACCCCAATTGCATCCCTAGTTCTTTTTCCTCTTCTAAATCCAAACTGATCTTCTCCAAGTACCTCCTCAATGTTTCTTTCAATCCTTCGTCTAAGTATCCTCTCTACTATCTTTGCTGTATGTGCGTTGAGGCTGATTGTGTAATAGTCGCTGTATTTTGTACCTCTTGGCTTCTTCTTTGTGGCAATCAACGTAAATGCAGTGAAATAATTGGGCCACTCTGCCGTTTCATGTATGTTGTTGATCAGCTATGTCACAGTTCTGAGACCACTTTCTCCCAGTAGTTGCAGTACATTCCCGGGTGCATCATCATACCCTGTAGCTTTCTTATCCCTCATTTCCTTGATAGTTTTTTCCACGTCACTTCGCAAAATATAAGGGTATTCTCTTCTGCAACTGCTTCCTCTTCAGGTTCGACTTCTAGGTTTTCTGGTCGATTAGGTCGATCGTATAACTCCATAATATGATTCTCCCAAAAATTCAGCACTTGTCTCTTATCTACTATTACATCCCCTGTAGAGTCCTCAGTGCCACTGATTTGAATCCCGTGATTTTTCCCCAACCAAGTTCCCTCGTCTTCATGTGCATTGTATCGTAAACTCCTGCTGTACGAAATTTCTTAATCTCGTCGCCTGCGCTCTCCAGAGACTCCTTCTTGGCCTAATCTGTGCCCCTTTTCAATTCGTTCCTCAGCCTTCTGTAGTTATTCTTTCCTTCTTCGTCCTTTACTTTCTTCTTTTGCCTCGTTCATCCATTTTATTGATCCTTTCCCGTGTAATCCACGGTTTTCTTTTGATTTCTCTCTACTGTCGTAATGAAGTCATAGCACCTAGCACACGTGTCTTGCTGTTGTTCCACTGCACTTCCACATTCTATTGCGAAACTTTTTTCTTCTAGAGTATCTTGCACTTTTTGGCGTTGGGCATGTAACTACTACATATTTCATCTTGGTTTTCTGTTTGTAACATATTGAATTTATTCAATCTTATGCAGGTCTTCGCAAATAGGAAGTAAGAATAAAAAACATTTAATTACATACGAGTTTTTCGAGTCTGCCAATCCTGGTGACCGCACGATTTAAGCCGTGGGTCTGCGGCCGCTCGCTTGCTGCGATTATGGGTTCGAATTCCGCCGGGGGCATGGGTGTCTTTCTGTTGTGAATGTTGTGTGTTGTTAGGTAGAGGTCTCTGCGACGAACTGATCACTCGTCCAGAGGAGTCCTACTGAATGTAATCGTGAAGGCTCGATAAAGATGAGGCTCTGGCCCTCTAGAGGATGTTACGACATGAAGGAAAAACCCCGAATTCTTATGTACGAGAAACTACTGCTGTGGTTCGTCCTATATTGTTTGGTGTATAACGTGACGTCCTCCGCAGGAGACCACAGAATGAATATGATGAATGAAGTGACAGCATCCAAGCGTCCCATTTTGCCCACTGATATTCCTCTCTCCCATATGTCAGTCGATCAAAATATTTACGAAGAACGCCACTTGATTTTTGCTATCATCTTTTGTATTAATTGTCAGACAAATGGAGCGAAATGTATGGAAGTACGTTGGTGGGGAAAGAATTTCAGGTCAAGGAAGATGTGGAAAGTTTCTTCCCATGGGAGTCGTTTATGTGGCCTCAGTGCGTTTGTGACATGGCGCTGTTATAAGAGAAATTGGACATGCTGTCAGCTACGAAGTCATCACTGTAACTGGTTCATAACCTCAACTTGTGGTGCCAACTCTGAGACAAGAAATTCTCCATCTAGACGCTGTCTTAACCGAACTTCTCAGAGGGCAAAAACTTTACCAAGATAGAGGAGCAGTAATGCCGTTTATCTACATCCAAGCAAGTGCTTGCTAATCTACTTTCGAAGTCAACTAAAAGTCAAGAATAACTTTGTCATCCACTCAGCGCATAACCTCTATTAATTGCTGAATGTCGGGACCTGCACTGGGGATAATTCGCACTCGTCGCTGGACGAATGTACAATCCGCTCCAGATTGTGTTATTTGAAATACGTTTTATCGATACTTTCAATTATTGAAAAACATTGAACTGATTTTAAATGATGTCAAATTAAACGGGTGGAATAAAATGTGCGTTGACCTGGAACGACTGAGGAGAGAAACGGCCGTGACCTGTGCCATTGAGTCACTTCAATATTCATCTGAGAAAACAAAGCGAAACAATGAAAGGCGACAGTCGGAAGTCAAACCGAGTACTTCCAACATACCAGTCTCATAAATTACGGTACTGCTCAGACCTGTAGTGCAAGAAGTCCTTCTCTGCAGTATCGTAGCGAGGGGGTGCTGATACGTCCTTAGCCCGACCAGGGGGAAAAAACCAACAGCGGCCAAACTCCAGATTTATTCAACATACTCCCCACGAAGCTCAATACACTTCTTAGCCCGTTGCTCTAACTTTTGCAAGACACTCAAAAAAATTCAGAATTTTGTCCATCCAACCAGGTCTGCGCGGCAGTAACGACCTTCGCGTCAGACGAAAAATGGCACATTTCAATGGTTTTTTCAGTCCAGGGAACAGGTGATAGTCCGACGGTGTCAGATCCGGAGAAAGGGTGGGTGATCAAGAAGGTGGAAGCCCAGGTAGGCTTGTTTCTTCTGGGTTGTAAGTGTCCGGTGAGCCGGGGTATTGTCGTGCAAGAACAGGACCGCTTTAGTGACTTTCCTGCAGCGGTTTTCCTTCAAAAGTCCTCCAGTTGCACCAGCGGAGATGAGTAATACTCGGCGTTGATAGTTTGGCCCTTTGGAAGATAATCAATGAGGAGGAAGCCGTCTTGATCCCCAAAAATAGAGGCGAGAACTTTTCCAGGGGATGTTTGCTGTCGGAATTTTTGGTGCGGGGTGGACCGCTATGCCGCCACTCCACTGATTATTGCTTTGTCTCCGGGTCATAGTGATATAACTAGGTTTCGTCCATGTTCACCAATCGCGACAGGAAATCATTTGGATCGCGCCGAAAAAATTCCAAATTTGCTCAGACGACTGGCACCGTTGACGTTTTTGATCCGCGTTCAGGCATTTCGGGACCCACTTCGCGGAGAGCTTCCGCATGTCCAAATCTTCAAGAATGATGGACCCAACCCGCTCACGTGAGAAGCCCAGGTGATTAGCTATTGATTTAGCCGAAATCCGACGGTCTTCCAAGATTAGCTCGTGAATGTGATTAATAATCTCCGGGGTGGTCACTGTTTTGGACACAGGTGGAAAAATCAACACGTTTAAACTGCGCCACCCAGTTTTTTACGGTGGCATACGATGGTGCATGTTCCCATAATATTTCTTTGAGAATGGCGTGAATTTCCTTCGGCGAATGCCTTGCAGAAAAAAAAAACTCGATGACAGTTCGCGTCTCCATGTTGTTGAAATCGCGCGCGTCGCGTGACATACCTTCTTTCAGTCTCTGTAACAAGAAAAGACCTGCAATTCGCTAATTAACAGACACCTCTTTCCAACGACACTATCGATTCCGTCCTACGACGTCGGGAAGTAGGTCGGGCTAAGGACTTATCAGCACCCTCTCGTAAGGTACGAATTTAAAAATTTAACACATGGTTTAGTCTGTAGGCTTGGTGTTGGTATATAAATTGGTCTTTGTGCAAACGATATTACTGTTGTGGAACTGACGAACTGTGATGCTGCTTTAACACATACGTGTGTTATAATGTACTGACAGCAGACAATTGAGGAGGCTTGTATAGCCGTCCAAGAAACCTGGGTCGGGGGACGAATAGCAGATTTCTGAAAGCTATCTCTCTCACAGTTATAGCTTCTGGAAGTTCCACTAACTATAATTTTTCATCCAAGATACAGCGATGAGAAATTCACTGTTCAGGATGTGACGTAACGTTATGTATCAGAACGATGGAATAATCAACCATGACGCTGCACAAATTTCGAAAAAAGGAAGATTTAAAAAATATTATCCCGTAGCCTATGTGGGGGCACATGGTGGCGCAGTTGGTTGCGGTACTTTTGTGCAACCCGGTAGGTCACGTGTTCGATTCCCTATTATGTCATTGGACTTATCCGGCCGTTCTATGGCGCCTGATTTCAACCATCCTTTAACCGAAATGAGTACCACGAATATTTCCTGGGGGGTGAAAGCTGTCGGTGCATAGGGCTGACAACTTGCCACCTTCATGTACTGACTGTCATGAAATACGGAAGCCTTAACCTCCTGGAACCGCCGGAGCCTGTAATAGGCCTGTACAGGGATTGCTGTACCTTTACAGTCACCATATTTTGTGTAAGTGCATCTTGAAATATCGTTGCCTTAAAATTAATTACGGAGCTCCCAGATTTAGCATATGAAAACTTGAAAATGGTTTATTGATCTACTGATGTTGCTGCCTGTATTGTATGGTCAGTATTTATACCGTCTTTTCTGACACCACTTCCCGTCAACTTTGATTTAGCGGCCTTAGGATCACTTCAGTAATACTGCCGCAACATTTCTTGTTCTGTCAGATTTATAATGTTTGAGAGAGAAAAAAAATGCAGTCCGTCTTCATATGGAGAGAAATTCATCTTTACCGCACCTAATGATGCTGATTTAAATTCAGAGTTTATGTGGCGGTGAATAAGCGGCCTAAGTAATGACTTAGAAAACAAACCTTCCGAACGATATTCGCGTGACAGTAACTGGTATCTTGCACCGTCTACGCAACTGTATTAATGTTAATATTAATTCATTTTCTTATGCTATGCCAACATGTTTCGACCATTTTATAGTCATCCTCAGGTAGACAAATATTATACAAAGGCAGCGCATATATATTAAAATGTATGAAGTTATGTGTAAGTTGATTTATCATCCATAAAAATTCTTTTAACATATATTGTTTTACATATTGGGTTTGTGAGAATTAGTTTTTCAAATTTTTATACGAAAAAATTAAATCATACTAAATACAAAAATGTAAAAAATGTAAAAAGTCTTCCCTAATGATATCCTTTTTACAGGTGAAGTGTGTCGAAAACTTAGGATGTCGACTGTAATATGTTTATTTAAGTTTTCAATGTTCAGATGTTCTAGATAAAGTTATATTTGAGACAAATGCATATTTGTTGTAGGCCTGTAGCCCTAACATTTGCTCGAAACGTCCAATCTTTGTCAGATTACCCGCTACTCTGATTAAGACCGTTCTTAATTTTCCTTACAAAATCGTAATATACGCCAAAATCGGTAACTTTTCAGTCCTTGTCCTGTTGAAAGAATGTTTGAAGATAGGTAAAACAGAGGCAAGTTTTTGTGTTTTCTGCACACCTGATTGATTTGACGTCCTCAGATTATGTAGTAAGTTCCCAAAGTGTGCCATGTCCTAGACGTGGCTAGTAGAGTCAGAGTGATAAATAAATTTGGTATTAAAGTTACAGCAGGATCTGTGAGCGAGTCTCTGTCTGCAGTCGCTGTAAGTCACTGTTCTATAGCTCAGTGTTTTCTTCGGCCACAAAAACACAGTCGATATTCTGTCCCTGTACCTCTCACACACTCAGACGGTTTGGAATAAATAATCGAACTGTAGAACGTTCCTTGTAAAAAAGAGAAGAAATTTTGCTACAAAGTACATAATGCAACTGGACACGCACTGCAAGAGGTTCTTAGCATGTATCACGCACAGGTGACATGGTGTACGGTATGAAAGTATTCTGAAATGTGTTAATTTGTTTTCATTTTGCATTACAGCATGTCTGTCGCATTTAATTTTTCTAAAATAACCTTAAATTCAGATTAAGCTGACAAAAAAAACGCAACAAATTCTATTCCTGTTTGTCTGCGTGATTTCATGTACTTAATATTTCGAGATACTGTTTAAAATAGCCTGCTTTATTATGACATCAGGTTATTAAAGCGCATATATTTACATTTAGCTTTTCTCTATTAAATATCTGAGTGTTAATGCAGTTCAGATATGTCAGTTTCCTCAGAGTGCTGACCTCAGTGACCTTAAAGATTTGAGTTTGGGTCGAATATAATCAGTAATTTCAAATCTAAAACTCGACTACCTAAACTGTAATGTCCACTCTCATGCATACTAATAAATCAGATGTAATCTGAAAATTTTCTACAAACTCTGGCTTATTCCAATTTCGTTAAAATTTTACTCTCCATTTTAATTATGTTACTTCTATAGATTATGACAAATATGTATCTCTTATTTATGATCTCTCTGTGCTCCTCTTGAGCTTCGTTTGTAAAAACTTTGTTGATATAAATAGTCTCACATAATTGGCAAAAAAACTGAGTAGTTTTGGAATTGGATGTGCAGGTAGTTAGGTATGTGAAGGTTGCCGAGTGACTGAACTTTGCTATCGGAAATAAATCAGCATGCATTTCAGATATTTTAAAACTATGGGGTACAGACAACATAACAAATTTCATTATTAATACTTAAAATCTGTAACTGCACTGTGAAATTTCCTTCTCAGAAAACAAAAATTTTTTAGTAGTAAAACCGTACATTTTATTCAAAAGAATTAAAGAAACGCACATTTCGAAACGTATTAAATTTCAGTCTTATTTGTGTTTTCTAGACCGAAGTTTTTATCTGAAAGTTTGTCTCATAAAACAGTCTTGTGAAATTATTTTTCCTGAAGCTTCACACTGAGCCCAATAAACTGCTTTGTAATACCAATTAGAAGGACAGACCTCCTTGTTATTTTGTATTTTGTTGTCGTCAAAATGTCCTTGTTCAATTTTTAAAAATAAAATAATTTAACCTAACATAAAATAAAAATCTTCCAACATCTTACGTTAGGATAAACAGGGACTATAAGTTTAATGTGGCACATTTTCATATTATTCGTCCATGTGGGAAAAAAATGAAATAAAAAGAAAATTGTCGGTTATGTATTGACATAAATCTTTCTGAAATGTCTTCCACTTTCATTACATTGCACACAGAGGTCTCTGATGTGTTATGTAATGCAAACACCGATTTTATTGTTGATAGTCCAATAAAACCTTTTTAATACCTTTATAAAAGGTTTCGTTCAGTCACAATGCACAAACGTTTGTTAAGTGGAAGTTCATATTGTTGCAGTAAATTACTTATGCAACACAACATACCTTCTCCGGTAACGATTTCATGAAGAGAAATTAATTCCAATTGTAAGGCAACCTAACAAATTTTAGTTAAACAGTGAAAAGACGCTGCAAGCTGCTGTCTCTTAAACGTCTTTTCTTTCATCCTCTGATATGAGTAGGCTTCAAAAATGTTAGTACCCCATTTTAATTGAACCTTCAAATTAATTTCTGTGTGGATTTTAATTTCAGCTACTGCTCTTCTGCTAAGACCATGGCTTTTAATTCTTGTTGTTTTCTGGATGGATGATTTTACCTGTTGTAATTGAACAATCTCCAATATTTTGACCTTCTCTAAAGGGTTTGCTTTGGCTGCAGTAAATAATTGTTGTTGATTCTTTAAACCCGATATTGATCACCATAATTTACCTCTTCTATATTTGGCTGTAAACACTTCATATTCTTCTTTGTGTTGCGTTTCATAATTACGTAATTTTAACGTTGGACAAAACCGGCCAACGTTTGAAAATTTAGGTGTT
>Ga0131853_10023376_pt1 | contig 11165 bp, 11 predicted proteins | sample TergutLab28metaG_FD_92764 | JGI IMG/M metagenome (GOLD analysis project Ga0131853, IMG submission 92764) | Labiotermes labralis P1 segment gut microbial communities from Petit-Saut dam, French Guiana - Lab288 P1 (version 2) (version 2) | ecosystem: Host-associated > Arthropoda: Insects >...
AGCTTGACATCTGATGTGGACATTAACTGGTACCGGTTAGTTCATGGCAGCTTGACATCTGATGTGGACATTAACTGTTACCGGTTAGTTCATGGCATCTTTACATCTGATGTGGACATTAACTGTTACCGTTTAGTTCATGGCAGCTTGACATCTGATGTGGACATTAACTGTTACCGGTTAGTTCATGGCAGCTTTACATAAGCTGCAGGAAGAGTTCAGCGTTCTGTCTTCTGGTGTGCAGGAAACAGGATCACATAATTTTCAACGCCCACTGGTCACTATATGTACCACCTGCTGCACCATCCAGTAAGGCTCTAACCGCCACACTCCGCCACACAGTACACACCCTCTACTCAACACAGGCCGTTTCCCGACACATACATAAATGTAATTCCGTAGAACGAACTTTCCCGTGCCGGATGTCACGAAACCCAGGCAAACTCTGTGGTACTGTGTCCAGACATCAGCGACCAACTTTCACACAAAAACTGGCAGGAGTTAATTTTATTCACACCATAAGGTCCACCTGTGACTCGACCTATTTGCACAAAACTGAGACTTGTGTGACATCTTTTTGCGGACAACTTCTGTATCAAATTTCAAACAGATTCGAGAAACGTGTAAGTCGCTAATACGAGGTCTCGGATAGACTGACTGACTCACTGGAGGTCTCGAATAGACTGACTGACTGACTGGAGGTCTCGGATAGACTGATTGACTGACTGGAGGGCTCGGATAGACTGACTGGAGGTCTCGGATAGACTGACTGACTGACTGGAGGTCTCGGACAGACTGACTGACTGGAGGTCTCGGATAGACTGACTGACTGGAGGTCTCGAATAGACTGACTGGAGGGCTCGGATAGACTGACTGACTTGAAGTCTCGGATAGACTGACTGACTGGAAGTCTCGGATAGACTGACTGACTGGAAGTCTCGGATAGACTGACTGACTGACTGGAGGTCTCGGATAGACTGACTGACTGACTGGCTGGCTGACTGACTGGGGGGTCTCGGATACTGACTGACTGACTGGAGGTCGCGGATAGACCGACTGGCTGACTGGAGGTTTCGGACAGACTGACTGACGTGGTCTCCACACAAGACGCTCTTTTCTTACTTCGTAAAGAACGCCTACAAACTCTCCCCTTTCTTCTCTAAATGCATTTACACGTTTATAACGATTCTAACAATAAACACCAATTACGTCCCCAAACAGCGTTGTCACGGACAGGCACTGTCTGGGATACGAACGGGCGGTTCTTATAGCGTCGGGATGGGCGTTAGAGTGCAAAGGGTTACTGACACATCAGCGACGAAGGTTGGCCTGGAACAACACACACGCACAACACACACACACCACACAGACACATATATATATCTAGTCCGTACCGCGCAGTAAACACACTCCGTCTCTGTTATACAAACCAGTCAGTTAATGCTGTATAGGGAAATAATCGCTGTTTGTTCTCAGATCCACACAGAACACATAAATACACTGTGTGGGCAGAACGTAGAATTGCTGTTCGTTCAACCTAGCAGCCTATACGGTACCCTCCAATTTTTTTAGGGTTAAAATTCCACAGTTGCTGGCGATCAGCCCAGCAACTGTTAGTCTCTTCTGCTGCTTGACACTAGCGCAGATGGGCCTTAGCAATCAGCAGGACGCTGCCTGTCTGTAATGTCATGTTTGTTTGTTCAGCCAGCTCAATCCGTTCAGCACATTACCGCTCAGTAGGTTACCCACAAAACAACACCAGCAACCCGTCGGTCCGACCTCCCTCTCTCACATTCTCTGTTTGCTCCTCGTCACTACGACGGCCCCGTGTCTGAAGCACTCCAGCAGCGCTCTCTCTTCAGCGACGTTGTTTGAACCAGCATCGTGCAACTTACTGCCCTACAGAATGTATTAGAAGAAAACTAACCCGTCAAAAGGCTGCTTCATTTTGTCAATTCCCCAAAACCTCCATCAACTTGTTCACAATACAGACACCGTTCAGACCGCAGTCTTGCGCGTTCTAACAGCACGCAGGTTCATAACAATGCCGACGTCACGGAACAGTTGCGTCCAGCCAGGCGTTGAATTCTTTAAGGAGAGGAAACGGGCTGGTCACCCTGAAGAGGGAAAAAGCGTAATTGCTCTTAAACGTCGGTGCGAATCTCCGAAACAACATGGCGTCACAACCCACAAGAATGGGCTGAAACGTTTCAAAATGCTTGTCTAAAATCCGCTGGGTAGAGCAGGCACATGTCCATTAACAAGACGGGATGCTTTGTTTTGTTAACGCAATTACGTCCAGCAGCGCCTGCACTCGGAGCAACGCGACGGCCCACACCAGGCTCATCGCGCCATATGAACGCCGCATACACACGTCCAATAGCCATCATCAACGTACCGGCCAATCCCCAGCCCTTAGCTTACAGCTGCTACCCGTCTGACTGCCCCATCCATAAGGGCAGTTGCTTAGTTTGTAATGGCAGCTGGACGTAGACAGAGATGTACACCGACAGACGGGTGTGGATAGCACAGTATCTATAGATACTGTATTTGCTACACCAACTGGGAAATGGTTAGGGTGAGATGGGCAGGGGATGCAGCACGTACGGCGAAGATATATGAACCGAGGTTTTTTGGAATGGGGACCTGAAGAAACGAGACCACTTGGGGATCTCGAAGAAATGGGATGGGAGCCTGGTGACTGGATTAATCTGGCTCGGATTAGGGACAAGTGGTGGGCTGTTGTAAACACTGTGACAAACTTTCGGGTTCCATAAAATGCGAGGAATTTTTGACTGGCGGGAAACAGCCTGTCAATAGGAACTCCACTTCATGGACTGCGTAAGTCAGTCGGTCATTCGGTGACTGTATGGAGGGTCACACACACACGTGAGAGCTTCTCGCACTGACAGTAACTGGGTGCCGCACGATACGCACTGACCAAGTAACGCAGAAGGCCAACTGCGTCTGCGCACCGCACGGGTGCCTGTGGACATGCAGGCCGGCTGCAAGTAAGTGGACAGACAAGCAGTCACGGACAGCCAAAACGGGATAATCCTCCAGGTTGAGGACTTGAGGAGAATTTGACAACTCCTACGAAAAAATAAGTATGTTGCCCAAATAACTCGATTAATGGAAGGAACCCGACCCCTCTGACTCCTCTAAAAAATTTAGTGTCCATTAAACAAGAGGAAGGACTCAGTCCACTTAACACAGCCGGTCACATTCCCTTCCTGCAGTCGCTAGGAACCTGGGAAACTAAGTAAGACGCTCTCACAGCCAGGGGGTTCAATGTCAACTGACAAAAGAAGTCCAGCCCACCGGCTTTCGACCTAAGCGTACGTTCAGTTACGTAAAACCAACAAAATTAACAAAACCGACAGACAAACAGCAGCATAACAACAGTAGCGACACTACGACATGTCCAAAACTGTGGTCAGTAGCAACAGGTGTGACCACACTGACCAATTGACAACGTTCCAGGGCACAACTACCCGAACCCGCCTCACTGTTAGCGCTGTACCTTCATTTCCCGTGATCTTCAACGTCACAGCACGTGGTACATATAGTAACCGCTGTGGCCAAGTACCACCAAATTTAACATTCAACAATTCCACGTTCTGCCCACACAGCTGTATTTATGTGTTTTGTGTGGATCTCAGAACAAACAGCGATTATTTCCCAATACAACATTAACTGACTGGTTAGTATAACTGATACGGAGAGTGTTTACTGCGCGGTACGGACTGGATATTTATATATAATTCAGGCTAATGTCAGTCTTCAACGATTCAGTTCACTGACCAGTCGGTAACAACTCTCCATGGAACCTTCGGCAAAAACATAACTTTCGGGTGTCTACCGTGACGCCAGTCCACGGCGGCTCAGCCGGCACAGGGCTCCGGAGACCTGCTGCTTCCGCACGCTGCAGTGCTAAAATAGCAGCACAGACTTCAATGTAAGACGTGATTCAGTGCCTGGTATTGGAGCGTTGCTACATCATGCCCGGATTTAAAACCACCGCTTGGTTGGCGACCGACCGGCCGGCCGGCCGCCATAAATCTACGGGTCAACGCCGTCGGCAATTATACGGGGAATTCTGGGAAGAACTGCTGGCACTTGTACATTACATGGGAAATAAAACGTGGCAGAAATAATAAACGCCAGCCACACAACTCCGATGTATTTATCAACATTTTATACACTCTTTGAGATTCAAACTGCATAAAGTGCGTGATCACAATTTCAAAATCTCGCAACGTCGCAGTTTGACAACAATGGTTCAACCAGAGGTTCCAGACGGCACGCCAATGTCCGCCCTGCTATCATTATTATCATCATTATTATTACATGCCCCACACGCACAGCGAAGATCATTTTTTTTCTATTTAAAAAATGAAAATGTTTTTCGCCATGAAGCATACTCAAGTAACAAACACTGAATGATTCGTTGCATCTGACATCATGCTGTACCAGCTGCACATTACAGTACTGACGTCACACGCCTCAAGTGTCCAGTTTAACTCCCAGTTTCTCAATTCAAGCCGACTGTTCAGCCCACAATGACAACACAAGCCTAATCTAACCTAACCTAACCTAACCTAATCTAACCTAACCTAACCTAACCTAACACCACACGCATCTTGTTATACGAAACCGTAACGCTTATTAATTCTTATTGGTGCGTTTACTTCTTAAGGAAGCTGTGCCCTGTTATTGCTAAACCTGCGTGCCCATATCTCCAGAACCATTCGTTTCGTCCACGGAGACGACGATATTAACTGCAGTTCTGATGTGCGTGTAGCCTCAAACCCATGGAAGGACCGTTGACGGCGGCTCAACAGTCTGTCGCCGTTTCACACACTAATTGCATCAGAGTTGCAGTTAGAAACGTTTCACACTTTACATTCGAGATTCCTTTCTGTCAGGAGAGCATTAAGATACAAGTCGGGAGACCTAAACGTGTATAATATTAAAAAGGACCGTTGCTAAATACAACCAAAGGAGAGGAATGGCTTTTCGCAAGACCCGCTCCGCTGAACACGGGGACTAATGTTCGTGTCCCTAAAAAGCAGAGAATTTCTTTGCAGCAGCGAAATGGTCCAGTTTTCCAGACACACCAATCCACATATCAAAACAGCCGGCGACTGGAACTCGTGACGTCTCAAGTGCCACTCAAAATCAGGATTGTGAAATTTTGTCAAGCAACACATTTCCCAGGAGCGGGAGCAGCTCAGGTGATACAGTGAGGCTGCACTACGTTGGGTCGACTCGCGGCAGGGGCAACAGGCTTCTCTCCTTTCCGAAACGTTTGTACTCACGCTGCATCCTTTGCAACGGGTACCGTGACCTCTTTCCAGGGGGGTAAAAAGGCCGGAACGTGAAGTTGAGAGCTCACCTGAGCCCAGTGCCGACGTGAAGGATGAATAGCCATAACTTTACGCCCCCCTGCATGCCTCCATGGCGCGCACAAGGAACACACCAGGCGCTTTCCTTCAGCAGAAAGTAGCGCTGTGTGTGTTAACAACATTACATTTCACGTGCAAAGTGCGGTGCGGTAAGCAGACATGTCACATACATAATCAGGTATTTTGTATGTCGACCACGTTACGTGTTAACTACCAAGGAATACGGCGACAGCGCGAAAATTCGAGGTTACACCTGAGAAATTAATCACACGTGTAAGAGTGACAATCACAAACTGCAAGATTTAAAAATGCAGAGCTGTCCCAGCCCAAGCCATGATGGCATGGGGGGGGGGGAAGCAGAGATACAGCTCCACTCATTCGTAACGCGAGGTGAGTGGCACTGTCCATGACGGCCAGCCAAGCGCCAGGCGGTATGCTGCCTTCTTCTGGACAGCGCCGTACATGGAACGTTAACGTCGGCTTTGCAGCCTGACTGGAAATTAACAAAAACAAAACAAAACAGAAGTTGAAGTGAAAAGGACCGAAACGTATGACGTCAAACATAAAGGTACAAAACTAGTCACGTGACGCTAATGACGTTCCTTCCATTCTGTTGTAAACTCCCACAGCGTAACAACACTTCAGCGGTTTAAACCCTTGTCATCGTCCAGGTTACTGTTTTGCAGCTTCTTTAACGACGCCCTCAAAACATAAACTGCACCGTATGAAAATGACAGGGCAACAGAAATACTCGTACAGAAACCTGTCCCAGTCCCACTTTGTCCACCACAAATCCCACAGTGACTGGCATTGGATCGAACCCGGTCTTAAGCGGTAGTTAGTTTAATTTCTTTAACGTATTTACATAATCATCATCATCATCATCAATTCGATGGAAACTCCAGCGCACTAAATTATGTAAATTATGTAAATTTCGAGGCCAGACAACAAACAACGTCATTACCCAAGCGCTAGGAGGAACAAACTGTCCACGTGCCACTTAACCACCACAAATCCCACAGGAACTACCTGGAACTTAAATCGGACTTCCAAGGTGACACGACGGTAGCAAATCGCTGGAGCCAAAGAACGTTCGGCCGAACGGACCGTTAAATTTTATATCGCGAAATTTACTAAAATTATTTGACCCCGAACAATAACGGGCACTACTTACATTTATGTGCAGGCCGAAGGAACAGCTGACCATCTATACATAGCAACGTTGCGTGTCATGGCTCAGGCGGTTAGTCACCGGCCTCTCACCGTGGATGTTCACGTTCGAACCCAGGACAGTGCATATGAGAACTGTGGTGGACAAAGTGGCACTCTGACAGATTTATCTCCCAGTACTTCTGTTTCCCTTCTCGGTATCGTTCCATCAACGCTCCACACTCATCTTCATCTACATGTTGAACTCACCAGAAGGACCACAACGCAAAATATGCGAACCTTCCAAAAAGCAATGCTCTTTCGGAAATTCGGGGAACGTTGGATAGCAAATTACTTTCACAATACCAAGGAAGACATGACAGAGTCATCTGTGATGTACGCGCTCAGGCCGAAGAAACAGTTGACCTTACAAAGGCAACTCATGACAACTCGACACGCTCAGATACGGACAGCAACGGAGCGATCGCACCAAAACTATGACGTTTACGGACACTTCCTAACTTCTTCACACACAAAAATGAATCATTTTTTAGGGCGGTAATGTCAAGAGACATTACTGCATGTCTCTACTTGTGCGTCTCTCCGTTGTGAAGAAACACAGCACCACGGACAGACGGACAGCAGAGATCCAGGAACCTCCACGGATTTACCGACCGGTGCGAACAGACAAACACTTGCCACGCCCCCTCAAACAACCGCAAATAACTTTATTTGCCTTCGTTCGAACATTCCACACAAGGAACTCCAGCGACTGTGTCAGCAACAGGCTGGGCTGTCACAGTCACTTGTGGTACCTTAGTACTCGGTTCTGCAGGCCAGTAAGAGCATCTACAGTTTGGACCAGTCACAATGTCGTCACGGTCCGCTGTATTTCCCGCCATGCAATAACACAGGTCGCAGTTACTGTCTGCCACATCCGCCAACCAAGTACCCATTAACGCAGGCAATTGATAAACTGTCGTTAAGTAGCAAACAGCACGTACAGTACGATTCAGGGCAACAAAAGTCTCGCCTAAATTTCCATTATTTTATTTCACCCTGCTGTCTGGCTGCTGGCCCTCAGTATAAATAGACGAGATGCGTCATCGTCCGATTGGGCACCGCCAGCAAGTAGCTGCTGCAGATCGCACACTGCCGAACAGTCTGTACCCTTACAGCACTGTTTTAGTGTCTATCAACCGTCCGAACACTAACGACTTATAAGTGCAAGTACTTTTCTACCCGATGTACCCGACTCCCATTGGATGCTGCTTTTTGTAGAGTTCCCAGGTTTCGCCCCGCTTTTCCTTCTGGTAACAGCAACATGCAGATGAAGACGAGTATGGAGTATTGGTCGATTTGTTCTGAGAGGGGGAGAGAGAAGTACTGTCCCAGTGCCAGCAACTCTGTACCTCACAAACCTAACACCGGTAAAGTCGAATCGAACCAGAGCCTCTCGATAAGAAGCTGACGACTGCCTGAACCATTGCAGGGCAAGAGACGAAGTTTAACCTGAATTATATATAAACATTCAGTCCGTACCGCGCAGTAAACACTCTCTGTCTCGGTTATACAAACAAATCAGCTAATGTAGCATAGGGAAATAATCGTTGTTTGTTCTGAGATCCACACAGAACACACAAATACACTGTGTGGGGCAGAACGTAAAATTGTTGAATGCTAAACTGGTGGTACATACAGTGACCACTGGCGGTACATATAGTGACCACTGCGCGGTACACATAGTGACCATTGGGCTGTAAAGGGTTAAATCTCGGTTATAAAAACCACCCAGTTAATGTTGTATAGGGAAATAATCGCTGTTTGTTTTCAGATCCACACAAAACACACATAAATACACTTGTGTGGGGCAGAACGTAGAATTTCTGAATGTTAAACTGGTGGTACATATAGTGACCACTGTGGGTACATACAGTGACCACTGGGCTTTAAAAGGACCCGGTTCTCCGTCCTCACATTTCACAATTTCGAAGGTCTGCCGTGTGCCTGCCTGCCTGCACAAATCTGTTCAATACCAGTGCATATATCCCGCAGTTCGTGGCAGCTCTGTCGGTCCGCACTCCGCAGCACACCATCCACACTGCTCCACCAAACTGTCACGTTGCTCCTTATCGAACTAGATGTCAGAAATCGCCTCTCTACATGGACGATAGCCCCAGTGAGCCAGGACCTCATTAGCACGGCTTCACGATCATACTCAGATACACCACACTCGGCAGGACTCCTCTGGACGAGTGATCGACCCGTCGCAGAGACCTCTACCAGACAACACACAACACTCACAACAGAGAGACATCCATGCCCCTGGCCTGAATCGAACCCGCAATCCCAGCAAGCGAATGGCCGCAAATTCACGTCTTAGGCCGCGCGGATATCGGTTTGGGCTCAAACATCGCTAGAAAATGTATATTTACAAATGCGAAAGTACAATTTAAACAAACCAAACCCCGTAGTAACAAAAATATAACAGAATATATAACACGTCACAACTGAATACAAACAAAGCAACACAGACTGAATCCCCGGGCGCCAACTGCGCTGTCTTGTGACAACGGGCACGTGGTGAGTACTGCCACTTGTCTTAACCCTTTAAAGCCCAGTGGTCACTACATGTACCATCAGTTTAAAATTCAGCAATTCTATGTTCTGCCCACACAGTGTATTTGTGTGTTTTGTGTGGATCTGAGAACAAACAGCGATTATTTCCTTATACAGCATTAACTGACTGGTTTTTATAACAGAGACGGAGAGTGTTTGGCTATGGCTCAGGCAGTTAGTTGACGGCCTCTCACCGCTTCGATCCCAGGTCTCTCCGTGTGAAATGTTTGGTAGGTACAGTGGCACTGTGACCGGCTGTCCTCCCAGCATTTCCCTTCGCCTGCCAGCACCATTCCACCAACGCTCCGCATTCATCTTCACCTACGTATTGCTCTTACCAGAAGGACAAACGGCCGAAGTTTAGGATCATTCCAGAAAGCAGTGTTCTTTCGGAATTCGGTGGGGGGGGGGGGTTTGGAGAAAAATGTACCGTCACGTGGTTTATAAGGGGCTAAAACGAGCTGCGCGTGCGTGAGTGTGAGTGTGTGTGTGTGTGTGTGTGTGTGTGTGTGCGTGTGCGGCCCTAATCCATGAGGTGTGAAGCGGAAGCCTTAATGTCAGTATGAATGTCGACACTGGCCAACCACTACTACAGCCATATTGACACTCACCATTCACACACAGTCCAAATAAACTCCGATTCATTCAGAAGCTGACGCACAAACGGCAACGCAATTTGCAAAAACTTGAGGATTGACTGATAATGAGCTGACAAACAGCCAGTTGAAAGCTGACGTAGCCAATGTGTGGCAACAGAACACGGCCTTACAGAATAAACTGGCCTATGCCTGTGCCTGTACTTGTACCTATGCCTATGCCTTACCTATGCCTGTGCCTGTACCTGTAACTATGCCTATGCCTGTACCTGTACCTATGCCTATGCCATCTCCAAGCTCCATGTGCTGGCCAGCACAGCAGGTGGATGCAGAATGATACACCCGCAGAACTTGCACTAATGTCACATTCGGGTGCAACCGTACTAGTAGTAGTAATAGTAGTAGTAGTAGTAGTAGCAGCAGTAGTAATAGCAGAAGCAGTAGTAGTAGTAGTAGTAGTAGCAGCAGCAGGGAGGGTGACGACGCAACACAACATGCACAACTCCAAACTACACGTCAGCAGCATGTCAGAAAGTCTACAAACGATCCCACACTTATCGCGACTATTAAAAATTCAGTCTTGCGGAACATGACTCCGTGTAGTCTGGTAGAACGGTCCACAGCACGTCGGTGAATGCTGACCAGACTACACAACGAACAGTACATTCTCCAAAATGTTACCTTACCTCCTCTTTAATCGAAGTGGCATTTATAACCCCAGAAAATACCAACAACGCCATATTTGCTGCAACAGTCCAGCAGTTGGTGTGCGCTGTAATTCAGACTAATCTGTCTTAAAAACCAAAATAAATATTGCAGTTGGATGTGCAACAAATGTTCACAACGACAAGTCAACGCGGGCGAAAGGAAAGCTCCAAAACATTTGCAACTCTGCACTAGGACGAGATGGGCAGTTACAGCCACGCCCCGGCCGCTTTACCCCAGGGAATGAACCGGTACCAATTGTATAGGAGGCTGGGTGCGATCCAGGGCCGGTATGGTAGTGTACGAAAAAACTCGCCAGCACGGGGACTCGATCCCCGGACCGTCCAGCCCGTAGAGAGTCGCTATGCCGACTGAGCTATCGCGGTCGTCACCAAATGCTTATCTTAGTGTGGAAATGCAGAGTCTGTCACTATTAAGAGGGAACAGTGAATATCTCTGCACAAGAGTCTGCACATTACAAATAGTGAATATCTCTGTACAACAGTCTGCACCACCTTACAAACAACGAATATCTCTGTACAACAGTCTGCACGACCTTACAGATAGTGAATATCTCTGTACAACAGTCCGCACGACCTTACAAATAGTGAATATCTCTGTACAACAGTCTGCACCACCTTACAAATAGTCAATATCTCTGTACAACAGTCTGCACGACCTTACAAAT
>Ga0131853_10023377_pt1 | contig 11164 bp, 9 predicted proteins | sample TergutLab28metaG_FD_92764 | JGI IMG/M metagenome (GOLD analysis project Ga0131853, IMG submission 92764) | Labiotermes labralis P1 segment gut microbial communities from Petit-Saut dam, French Guiana - Lab288 P1 (version 2) (version 2) | ecosystem: Host-associated > Arthropoda: Insects >...
AGGGTTAAAATATGCGGGATGGGAGTTAGTGCTGGGAGGGAGGGGGGGGGGGTGAGAGTGGGGGGGTTGTGAGTTGGGGGGGGGGGGGGGGAATCTGAAGAAAAGAGACCGCTTGGAAGACGTAGATATAGATGGGAAGATAATATTGAATTTTATCTTAATGAATAGGATGCGAGAGACTTGAATCGATCGGTCTTAATATAGGAGCAGGTGGTTGGCTGTTGTGAGTAAGGTAATTAACGTTTGGGTTCCATAAATTGTGTGAAATGTCTTCACTAGCTGAGGAAGCTTCAGCTTGTAAGGAAGAGCTCTGTTTCATGGGTATGACTGGCTGTTCAGTCACTTACTTGGTTAGTCACGTCTAAGTAGAATATTCAACTCTATCCACGTTGCAGCTTGGCACAACGCGTGACTTTCAGATCCACTTACGAAGTTGTGAAGACCGTTGTTAAATGTTAAGAGGGCAGGAGAGATGCAGTAAAAGAACCACACTGCATGCAAACGTCAGGATTGCACACAGTTCTGAACAGATAAACGTAGTGTTAAGTGCAGAAGTGAAAAAAAGTGTAATTGTGGGAGGAAATTCATCACCTAATAGTGTCTTGCGCGTACCCAGAGGAAGCTGAAAAATATTCCCATCAGCCTGTACACAAGGATAGCTTTAGAAATGCCTAGCGGATTTTTATGAAATTTACTGAAGCTTATAATTATGTTACAGTTTTGGTATACAATTGACACTAATAAGAGCCACTTAACATTAAGACCTACTAACGTCTCTGCAAATAACTAGAGCAGTGTTTCCCAAACGTTTTTGCTAGTGGGCCCCTTGTTGGCTTCGAAAAATAACCGTGAATCCTTACATCCTTGCTGATGTAAATACAGAACGTCAAGATGGGGGGTAACCGAAATTTAAAATGTGTACCTCCGAACAGATTTAGACGGCTAAGGATACTTAACATTGATATACATAACAATGCACTGCATGATTTGACGCTAATTAAACTGACTGTCTCTCTTTTCGTGAGTGCAGGAAGCTACTTAGATATTCTGACGGTCACACGAAATAAACACATCGCCAATTATAGAAGTTTCGAGATTATTTTAAAAAACTACATTTATTTAATTAAAGAATAAATAAACTTTAAAATGGCTTTCACTGAAATGTCTCCACGGATCCCCTGGGAATTTGTCATTGATCCCTTGGAAACTTGTCACGGATCCCTTGGGAACTTGTCACGGACCCCTTGGGAATTTGTCATGGATCCCTTGGTAACTTGTCACGGATCCCTTGGGAACTTGTTACGGATCCCTTGGGAACTTGTCACGGTTCCCCTGGGAATTTGTCATGGATCCCTTGGGAACTTGTCACGGATCCCTTGGGAACTTGTCATGGATCCCCTGGGAATTTATCATGGATCCCTTGGGAACGTGTCACGGATCCCTTGGGAACTTGTCACGGATCCCCTGGGAACTTGTCACGGATCCCTTGGGTACTTGTCACGGATCCCTTGGGTACTTGTCACGGATCCCTTGGAAACTTGTCACGGATCCCTTGAGTACTTGTCATGGATCCCTTGGGAACTTGTCACGGATCCCCTGGGAACTTGTCACGGATCCCTTGGGAATTTGTCATGGATCCCTTGGGAACTTCTCACGGATCCCCTGGGAACTTGTCACGGATCCCTTGGGAATTTTTCATGGATCCCTTGGGAACTTGTCACGGATCCCTTGGGAACTTGTCACGGATCCCTTGGGTACTTGTCACGGATCACTTGGGATCAGCGGAACACGCTTCCGGAACAACTGACCTAGAGCGTCAGTCGCTATATGTATTTATCGGATTGAAAAATATTTTGAAGTAATTTTTTTGTGGGGGGGAAAGGGAAACTCATATTTTATTTACGCAAAACCTTACGTTTGTCTACCTAATTAAACAAAGAAGCGAAAGTTTCAGAACTGTTACGGTATGCACATTTTTCCTAAGTTGTGACGAAATTTTTTCGTTTTCTTCCTTAGGAATGCCACTAAACTTACAACAAATGAACGTAACTCTGATAAATTACTATCCACTGTCCTGAAGATGGAGGCAGCCCACGTCTCCGAAACTTTCCGGACTACCCATTACCACACAGTGTCATAACAATGTAAATTTGAAGCACTGTGGACGCCTCAGACCTCGTTCATAGCGCAATATTTGACCAGTTACCTGCAGTCTGTCACGGTATCTTGAGCCTCACTAACGTCATTGTATCCGAGCAGACGGACAATACACAGCCTCTATGTGACTGAACGTGCTGTTTTCGTGGGTGGGAACTGGACCGCAAGTAGGTCAGGACCTTTCAGCATGCAAACAAGCTCACTTCATTACATGTATATTCGTCGGTAGAACAATACCGTGTTGCTCAGGAATGTGGCGCCATTCTGAAACTGTGGATACGATAAGAAATATCTGCGTAGATCAACAGCACCGCGACAGTCTCTGTGTTCTTACAGCTATACTTTAAAAATAACAATTCCTTTTCAAAGACGAAAGTTTATTAACGTTGAGAAGAATAAAATTAATCTGAGTTATACTTAAAATCCAGTCCGTACCGCGCAGTAAACACACCTCGTTTCTGTTATAAAAGCTAACCATTTAATGCTGTATAAGGAAATAATTGCTGTTTGTTCTGAGATCCATACAGAACGTATAAACACACTGTGTGGGCAGGACGTGGAATTGTTGAATATTACAACTGGTGGTACGTATAGTAACCACTGGGCTTTAAGGGAGTAAACATGACCGGTATTCTTTTTTTCTCTACAATCTTAGTTTGAAGCATTTTTCTTAGCGATAAACAAAATTTTTAGAATCCAGACGCGAACAGAAATGTATGTGGGACTTCAAGCGAAGTGTCCGATGTTCATGCCTGACTGTAGCAAATTTGATGTGTGTTGGCAGGGATCACTGAACCTTACCAATATTTAAATATTCCGAAAATCTTTTTAGCTGTTCTCTCTTCTCTTCAGCTGACACACTGACTGATATGTTTCTTATAAATACTTATAGTAAAACCAACTAGATGCACTAATTTCTCAAATTTACTTTTTGAATAAAACTCTACATATTTCGGACAGATCCTCTGTCCATCATCAGGAGTTTTTCCACTGTACACACAGCAATGGTATATGTCATACAGCTTGCGAGCAAGAACAGGACGGAACCAGTTCCGTCCTGATTCTGCTCGCAAGCTGTCAGCAAACCTGTATGACATATACTATTGCTGTGTGTACAGTGAAAAAACTCTCGATGATGGACAGATGAACTGTCCGAAACATGTAGAGTTTTATTCCAAAAATAAATTTGAGAAATTAGTGCATCTAGTTGGTTTTACTATAAGAATTTTTTCACGATGCACGGTCAGCTGAACGTCGAATTTAACTGATATGGCAAAAATGTGTGGGCCTAATAAGGCCTAACAAGGCCTAATAAGCCGCAGTGAAATCAATAACAAACGCTTCTTAGATTCGTAGGCAGTCATTTGCTTGCACTTGACCATTAAATAAACTCCTTTGTTACGCCCTTATAAAGTTTTTCTCTCAAGACATTGGAAGAGTGTTTGTCGCCCACGCAAACTCGCACACCTCAATCACTTTCACCACCGGAAGTGTGCTAGACCCGCACTAACCGAGTGCCGTCAGTAAAAGTTACATCGGCGAAAGACGGGAGAATCCTGTCACCTCACGAAGCGTGATCCCTAAATCTGCTACGGATCGGGAGTGGATCTCTAGCCCGTGACTGGTGTTTCTAACACTGAACTGACTGAGCCAGAGAAGAATTTCCTGCCATCCTCTGACCTTGCAGTCACATTCAGACATTTGAAGGTCTTCTTCGTAACTTCGGAAAACATGGAATCCGACAACTAAACTAAACTAAACTGCGTGGCCTTAGTCCGCACGCGAACTATACCGACAGAGCGGCCGCCGCCGGTCGGCGAAGTTAACGTAATTGAAAAACTTTACAAATCCCAACAGAACCCCCGAACATAGGCTACGTACAAATTAAACTTGTAAAACAAACAAGATTCTTTTAAAACAGGTTTCTTTTCCTAATTAGGCTTAATTACAATCACACTGGACTCCTGTCAAACCGCTTTTCATTTCGATTTCTCACGACCATAATTTCAGTAATTACACAATTGCAGATCGTTAAATGGCTGCTAGTATGAAGGGAAAATATCACTTCGCTGTACAAGCCACGAAAGCATATGCGGGGAATGGAGGTCCAGCTCCACTCATTCTTAACCTCGGCACTTTATGGAAATGAGTGCTTAATATCATGACGACGCTTCACCCCCGGGGAAGAACCCCGGTACCCTTTGGATGGGAGTCCTGGTGGGCCCCAGATGCGATTTGGACATTTTAGAGAGAAAAAAATATTTTGTCCCACTCGGAAGTCGATCCCCGGATCGCCCAGCCTCTACCCAGTCGCTCGCTATATGGACTACTCTATCCCAGTATCCGGACTTCTAGAGTAACTGTATAAATTAAGCCAAGCGAAAACGTAAAAGAAATACTCTATTTATTAGGTGTAGATCCAAATGGAAAACAGTATTAAAATGTGCCTTAATTAAATGGAATATGAAGTTCGGAATTCAGTTTAGTTGGTCCAATAGATGAAGCCTGAGAAACCGCAATCAAATTAGGATTTGATAAAAGCGGAATATTTCGTGATTCAATAACCCCAGCTCTCTGCCCCATGAAGAGAAGTACAGAACTGAAAATCGCTGGTTCAGCTAAATTTTAGCTCCTACTGACAGAAGGAAGGTGAAGCAGATCCTGTAACAGGCAGATTTCAAGACAATCGGAGCATGAAGGTGGCAAGGTTGTCAGCACTACGCACCGGCCTCCTTTACCCCCAAGATATATTCCTGGTACTCATTTCTTTTAGAGCCTGAATCGACCCCAGGGCCATTGTGTGACCGGAAAAATTATGTCAATGAAAAATTCCAGTGACCCCGTAGGGAATCGAAGCCGCGACCTTCCGGCTTGTAGCGCAGTGCCTCAACCAAATGCGCCACCGCGTGCCCCTGTTAGGAATCATAACACAAAGAAACACCCTGTATATTAAAGTAGCGTTTTATTAACCTATCCTTCATTTAACGATGCTTTCAATAGCTCAGAATATTAGCGTCTAATGGTAGCATGAATTAGATAGGAAATGCAAAGAATAGGTCTTGACCTGCATACAGTAATACTCAGAGATTTATATAGACATGTGCAGTATCATTTGGTTCAATGTTTTCACTTGATGTGTATCCAACAACACAATTCTATGAGACAGCGTCGAAAAGTTGTTATGGAAACAGATATAATTTAAGTGCAAAGTAGGGCAGAACAGTGCTGCACACCATAACAGCCTCACAGTGTGTATGTAGTGAAGGAGAACAAGGCTGTGATCAAGTACATATAAAGTACAACTTGACAGTCAAAGATACAACAGTATTATTACACAAAATGCTATTTTAGGTCGACATGTTTCGACTTTTCTGACTCATCTTCAGGCCCTCTAGGGTACAGATATAAGGTTAGAAATGCACTTTAAACATTGTTAACCTAGGATCTGTAACCCTAAAGGGCTTGAAAATGATTCAGAAAGAGTCGAAACATGTAGACCTAAAATAGCATTTTATGTGATAAAACTTTTGTGTTTTTGACTATCAAGTTATATTTTGTATGTAGAGATAAACACATCGGGATGAATAACCTTAAAAAATTATGATCAAGTGTTGCGGCATGTTACGCCGTGTCGATTAATATATAGAAGTTCGTCATCACATCTTAAGGTCCAGCAAAATTTGGTGTCTTCTGCAACATCTCGACAAAAACTTCAGATCTTACACTAGGTCCCTGACAGGATAGACGGGTCTCTGAAACTAGATATGAATGCAGGTCCTTCCGAAAAGAGAGCAGATGTGCGGTAAAGAGCTGCTGTCGGATGTGAACCGCTGTGTGGTACATGGCAGGAGACAAAGAGGGTGGCGTTACAATTACAGAGTGAAAAGCTTCTAATTACTTTGAAATTAGCCCACATTCTGCATCGAACAGAATGAGTAGGCTGAAGGCAGTGAAACGTTTTAATGTAGATCAGCTCTCATGACTTCGTTTAAATGGTGCTAAAGTTTAGGGCGAGAACACTGAGGTTCCTCTATTTAAATATAGCTTAAATACCGGCGTTACTCATCAAACAGCCAGTGACCTTGTGGTATTGGGGAAAGGGGCACATAAGACTCCAGAACAACTGTACACGTGGAGCCATGTGTTTGTATTATACATATCAAAAAACCACAACCACAACAACAACCACAACCATAACCACACATACAATCTGTGTCCTTGTCTCGTGCAATTTGATTTCAGTGCACTAATAAATTGTCATTAACTTTTTCTCAGAAAAAAATAATCTCACTAATTCAGGCCATATGAGATGCGACGCTGTGTCGCTGGTTTTCCAGTGTTAAGGAGAGAAATAGTGTATTTTTTGTGCCCCTTTACCCTCGAAATAGTGTATTTTTTGTGCCCCTTTACCCTCGAAATAGCGTATTTTTTGGGCCCCTTTACCCTCGAAATAGCTTATTTTTTTGGTCCCTTTACCCTCGAAATAGCGTATTTTTTGGCCCATTTACCCTCGAAATAGTGTATTTTTTGGCCCCTTTACCCTCGAAATGGTGTATTTTTTGGCTCATTCACCCTCGAAATAGCGTATATTTTTGGCCCCTTTACCCTCGAAATAGTGTATTTTTTGGTTCCTTTACCTTCGAAATATCGTTTTTTGGTCCCTTTACCCTCGAAATAGTGTATTTTTGGGCCCCTTTACCCTCGAAATAGCGTATTTTTGGCCCCCTTTACCCTCAAATTAGCTTATTTTTTGGCCCCTTTACCCTCGAAATAGTGTATTTTTGGCTCCTTTACCCTCGAAATAGCGTATTCTTTAGGTCCCTTTACCCTCGAAATAGGGGTTTTTGTCCCTTTACCTTCGAAATAGTTTATTTTTTTGGCTCCTTTACCCTCGAAATAGCGTTTTTTTTTCCCCTTACCCTCGAAATAGCGTTTTTTGGTCCCTTTACCCTGGAAATAGTGTATTTTGGGCCCCTTTACCTCGAATTAGCTTTCTTTGGTCCCTTTACCCTCGAAATAGCGTTTTTTGGTCCCTTTACCCTCGAAATAGTGTATTTTTGGGGGCCCCTTTACCCTCGAAATAATGTATTTTTTTGGTCCCTTTTCCTTCGAAATAGTGTTTTTTTGGGGGGGCCCTTTACCCTCGAAGGGGAAGAAGAAGGCCCTGTTTTCCCCCCGTAATGCCGGTCGTCACTAACACAGCGGCCGGCGCGTTGCATCCCAGACGACAGGAATCGCTGCAAAAACATCGAAACTGGAGACGCATGTCGTCACTGCCAGATGGGACGCAGATTTTAAATGAACTTGCCGTGTGAAATGCCGATATTTTGTCTGTGTTGTTCCAGTCGCCAAGTGCGGACACCCAGAGGTACCCGTGAACGCCCGCCTGTCCCTGACGAACCCAGACTTGGCAGTGGGCACTGCTGCCACCTACACATGCGACGAGGGCTACGAGCTGTTCGGGTGAGTTGCTGCCAACATTCCGGAAAAAATATATATTCACACCTGCTTTACAAAGTATATCGAATATGAGCACAGAAAAGACCATTAACTTTCTTTCACGTGTTTTCTCTCTTCTGAGGTGATATACAGCCTAGGTTGGTAGTTCGTTACCGAAGTTTCGGGTCAGCCTATAGGTCTTCGGACGGCTTTACCCCTGGAGATGGGACCTATAGACTGTGCCGAAACGTCGGTAGTCAACTACTAACATACGCCGTGAAACATCCCATTTTCAGGATTCAAGCAGTCCAAGGAAGTTAGGAATGTTTGGCTACTGAAAATGGGACAGATACGGTGTGCCGAAACGTCTTCAACAGACCATCGAATTACGTAGAGAAACATCCCGGAAGAGCGAAGTTTCATTCACAAGGCGGCGGTAACCCGTACATTATGAATTTAAGAACAAAAACACGTGGCATGCGAGCGGGTATTTAGTATTCAGGTGATAACCCATTCCGTCTTTATTATTACGTGTTTCCTGAATCTATGAGATTTGTAACATAATTAACGTAATGGTTAATGCATCGTTAGCTTCTTGTGTTTCAACACGGTTTAACCCTTCAAACGCCGAGTTAAATCCCATCTGCCATCTGCTGGCATTATTAGGAGCTCACCATATTCTCCACGTTAGCAGGATAAGGGTTAATGACTCTTACAAAACTATAATATGCACTCTGAACAAATTACGTGAAATATTGTTGATGTTTGTGTGACCGTGCATCTCTGATACAATAACATAAACAACCAACTAGATGCAACAAAAACGGTTTATTAATGATTTCAATCAGCTCAACATGTTTCGAGAGATAAATTCATCCATCCTCAGGAGCACTAGACTGTGTTTACAGCTTTACAGCACCAGCAGGCAGCATCGTCGGTGCATTATACCACAAGCTGTAAACACAGTCTAGTGCTCCTGAGGATGGACGAATTTATCGCCCGAAACATGTTGAGCTGATTGAAATTATTAATAAACTGTTATTGTTGCATCTAGTTGGTTGTTTATATTAATGAAATATATTGTAAATCAAGGATGGGTCATATCATTGTTTTTCATATAAAGGTAAAGGTTTTCCGTTACAGGCGCGGTGTGGCCCAGAGGGTGGGTAGAGGTATAGCTCTACTCTTCCATGACCGTGGCACTAGAAGGGGGTGAGTGGTTAGCAGCATGCCTCAGCCGCACTTGACCCCCCGGGAAGGCCCGGTACCCATTGTACAGGAGGCTGGGTGGGCCCCAGGGCCGATCTGGACGGGCGGAAAATCTCGTCCCCACCGGGATTCGATCCCAGACCGTCCAGCCCGTAGCTCAGTCGCTATACCGACTGAGCTACCGCGACCCACGCTTTTCATATACAGATAATAATATAATCACAAAAAATGCCCTGGGCTTAATATGGGTGTGTTTTTCCTTACACACCAAAGGTTTTTTTTTTTGTTTTGGGATGTCTTAGCAGTAAATCTACAACAGTATTAAAGAAAATAAAGCCCCTGTATCATATTTTGTTTTGTGCAGCTTTATAATAGGCATTTAACTTTCTCTTTCCCAACTTTAAGTGGCAGATACGATCTGAATATTCACAATTTTCACTTCTTTACTGGTGCGTCGCCTGTAAATGTCACCTAAGGTAAAGTTATGGCTCGCCAGGAAAAATATCTGTTAGCCTCGACATCACCAGTTAAGCCCTGCCACTTCCGTCTGCAAGCCAAAAGAAATCCGCTGCTTATCAAGCCCAGAAAAGCAATTTGCTACTTACTGCCACAGATTGTCTAAGTTACTTAAATTTTAAACACAACCAAATTTTGTATTTTTCAGCACGTCGACTTTGGTGTGTACATCCGCTGGCAGTTGGCAAGGAGATCTGCCCTACTGCGGTGAGTATTGGTTCACAGATTTAAATGTTCTACCGTACGAAGTAACGTGACATGGAAACACTGAACTATCTATTGCCATAACTTGAAATTGCGTGTCACGCCACGACACGCCTATACTTACACTCCACGACTTAAGCAATTTGCTTTTAGGCAATTCCAGACACGAATTTTTTTTTAAAAAGTAAACAAAATGAAAGAAAATCCTTTTCAAAGGCGCGTCGATTTTACTCTTGAGGGGATGAAAGCGCAGTGAGACTACTGACTGCGGAAGAATGCTGTGGGGCGATAACACTGGAGCAGAGGTGGCCATGCTGCGGCCTATCAGGTACCAGTGTTTTGGAGTCTGAATTTCGACTGTACGGTGTGTATTCTCAACTCAAATTTGGGCTAACTTCGAACTGCGCCAGGCCTTCTGCTACGGAACTACTGTGTAACTCGGGGAGTGTTTCTGTTGCCAGTATTTCTACAGGGTGATGGTGAGAAATACACTCAATATTTGAGTCGAAAACAGACATCACATAAACTTCATCATAAGCAAAGCAGGTTGAAGGATTGCATAAACGCGTGGAAAACATACCATAGACGGCTGCATGTAAAATAGTCTTCCTGAAGATGAACATAAGATGTTCGAAACATGTAGAAGGCAAGAAGAATTGAAATAAAACATTAATTTACAAAGTGCATTTTGTTGGTTAACATTACATAATTGTATAACAAGGCACGGTACGGAAAACAAAGTTTATTTCATTGGCACATGCGCGGAAACAGGACACTTGTCTCTCCGTGATGAATGCCTCAAGAAAGCTTTTGCATCTGTACACAAGCAGGACTATTTGCTTATGCCTTTGTGTCACATCGTACCGTTATTTGCCAATCGCGTTATGTTTATCTTTACCAAACATCAGAATATTACACGCCTGTAGATCTTTAGACAGTTCTGATCGTTTCTAATTCTAACACGCCCTTAAGTCTAAGCACATTCACCTGTTCGTGGTTTGCCAACTGAATGAGGGACATAATTGTAACTAAATTGTGGCCAAGTTTAAATATTATGGAAAGACAATAACAAATCAAAATTACACTCAAGAACAAACTGAAAATATTGAATTCGGAAAATGTTTTTTTGTTTACTGTTTGGTCCAAAATCTTTCGTCTTCACTTCTGCTATCAAAGAAATATGAAATTAAAAATATGAAAAGATGTAAAATGTGATAAGAATTGCCGTGAAATTTTAATTTTGTTTGTTTCTGTAGGGGTGTGAAACTTGGCCTTTTACCTTGAAACAATAATAGTGACTTGGAGTGAGGAGAGAGTGCTGAAGAGAGAGTATTTGAACAGAGTGCTGAGGAGAGAGTATCTGAACAGAATGCTGAGGAGAGAGTATTTGAACAGAATGCTGAGGAGAGAGTATCTGAACAGAGTGTTGAGGAGAGAGTATCTGAACAGAATGCTGAGGAGAGAGTATCTGAACAGAGTGCTGAGGAGAGAGTATCTAAACAGAGTGCCGAGGAGAGAGTATCTGAACAGAATGCTGAGGAGAGAGTATCTGAACAGAGTGCTGAGGAGAGAGTATCTGAACAGAGTGCTGAGGAAAGAGTATCTGAACAGAATGCTGAGGAGAGAATATCTGAACAGA
>Ga0131853_10023378_pt1 | contig 11164 bp, 10 predicted proteins | sample TergutLab28metaG_FD_92764 | JGI IMG/M metagenome (GOLD analysis project Ga0131853, IMG submission 92764) | Labiotermes labralis P1 segment gut microbial communities from Petit-Saut dam, French Guiana - Lab288 P1 (version 2) (version 2) | ecosystem: Host-associated > Arthropoda: Insects >...
GGGAACAAAAGAGCCCTCCACAAACTCTTTCCTATACCCCCCCCCAAAAAAAAATTAAGACCCCCTAGTCAAAACCTTTTTTTTTTTTTTTTTTTTATTCTTCTTCTTCTAGGCCGGTTGATATAGTGGGAGAGCTGCAGTTTGCGTTTGTGAGCTGTCTTGTTGGACAGAGTTGGGAAGCCTTTGAGCATTGGAAGCGACTTGTGGTACTTCTTTGTTCCTGTGATGATGCTATTTCTAAGTGGAGAGCAGTGTACGACATGTTTCTCTCAGTACTAGAAGCTCAATTATCAGAGATATCAGAAGATTTTCTGGTGGACATAGTGGCAGGCAGTAACTTCGTGTACCAAAGCCTGCGCACCTTGTTCAGAACACTACAGCTTAATGAGACTGTGGATGACAGACTCAAGTCTAAGGCAAAGCGGTTTCAGGAGAGGCTCACTGTCAAGTTTCAGTGGGATTTCACATGCTTGGAACGTGAGGATGATGAATACGCTCCTGTTGTTGTCAATATTTAGGGCTGTGACTTCTGTGTATAGTAGTCACTCTTTGTAAATGGTAACAATGGGGAATGTCCAAAAACATCCTTCATAATTCGTATGAAGTTTGAATTTAAAGTTGTGTGTAAGGTCGTATCATTTTACTCACTTCAGACACTGAAAGAACTGCTATGAATGAATAGATTTTTACTATAATTGAAGAATAAGAACCAACTAGCTGCTACTTATTGTTTTATTACACTTATGATAGGGTCAACATGTTTTGGGCTGTAGCCTGCAGCCCGGACACTTATGCAGCCTGCCTGCACCTAACTTCCAACCAACAGCAACCCAAGAACCAGAAGGCCCATGTGGTAATCAGCGCTATAGTCGTGAGCTCCTGATGGTGAGCATAGCAGTGTCCGAAACATGTTGACCCTATCATAAGTGTAATAAAACAATAAGTAGCATCTAATTGGTTCTTATTCTTCAATTATCACGACGATGCATGGTCCAACACACATCAGATTTTTACTATATATATTATTTATTTATTAGTGATTATGTGTCTAATAAACATAAGGCCTTCATTATTTTTCGTTTTTATTACAACCAACAAATGCACAATTAATATCACAACAGTAAAAGGTAAAGTTCACCCTAGAACAAGCCATGAAGGCCCAGAAGGGCAGTAGAGGTATAGCTCTTCTCTTTCCTTAATTTCAGCGCTAAATGGGGGTGGGTGGTCAATGCCACGCCCCAGCCGCTTTAACCCCCGGGAAAGAGCCGGTACCCATCGTATAGGAGGCTGGGTGGGCCCCAGGCCCTTTCTAGACAGGTGCAGAAATATTGCAACAGTATCTCTTTATATAGTATATACTCTACATGTTTCGGCATTTCTAGTAATCATCCGGGAGTTTTACATTTGTGCCTTTCCAAGTTACATAAATTTTTAAAATTGCTTCTGTTAAAATCACAGTTCCATAAAATTATTAAGATATATATTAAAATATTATTTAATTGCCATCTAGTGGTACAATAAGATCTGTTTAATGTTATAAACTCTTGTGCAAGCAGTGTGTATTTGTGGCTGCATATACAATCTGCAATAAATATGGATGTTATTGTATGGATTTATGGCTGTTATATTGTGGACATATTGGAATATACTTGCAGTTGTACTTACCCCTTGTTAATGTTAGTGTGCTGGTCTGGTGTGTACTGAGTCATTCACACACCTTCCTTTTTTTATTGCAATATTAAGACAAAAATAATCTCCCATATGTATTGTGTATTCTGTTCATCATAAAGAACTATATCTATGAAAAATGTTACAGAAGTTTGAAAGGCATGTCAGAAGGTGGAAGATCTGTAGGAGGTGAACAAAATGTGTATGAAGACATCATTCTTTGCATGGATACCTTGTTACGTTCCTATGTAGTGCAGCACGATCACTCGTGGAGTGAAAATCGTGTATGAAATCTTTGATCTCCATTGCACCAGAAACAGGCGATACTGAATGCTGCAAGGTGTTTGGGACAGCTGCTCTACATGCTTAGATTTTACATTTTAATATTTGACTTGTATTTTAATTTGAATAATTTTTAGTTATACTGTACATTAATTGAATGTTGTATAAAGCTGATGTATATATGTTTACCATTTACTGACATGTAAAAATGCTGCTTGATTCTTTATTATATTATAGCTCCCTGATGGTGGCCAAAATAGGTGGCAGAAACATGTAGGAGTGTAAAAACTAAACTTTGTAGAGTAGTTGGAAGTGGAACTAGTGTATACATGGGTCATTTAAAAAATAATGCACAAGGTGGCAAAACTGTGGAGTGAATGATGCAGTCCCAGTGAAAGTTATGTCAGTTACAGTTGAAGACTTGAGGAAGCAGCACATGTGTTCGTTACTTTCCTAGTGTACGCCGTTTTGAATTGACGAGTGTTGGACATGGCGTCTGCATACGCCTCGGGTACTGTGACAGTTGAAGATCAAGATATAAACTTTACATGGCATAAACCCTGCAGAAATTCACACTGCTTTGCATGAAGTTTGTGGTGAGCAGACAGTGGACTGTAGTACAGTTTCCCGTTGGGCTGCACGTTTTTGTGAAGGATGTGTCACCGTAAACGATGACCCAAGGCCAGGAAGTCCAAAAACATCAACAGATGAACGAAGTGTGAAACTTGTGGCAGACTTTCGTGCACAAGATCATTGAGCGACATGCGACGAAATATCACAAGCTACTGGGATTTCACCAACATCAGTATTCCGTTTTTTGACAAACAATTTGAAGAAAAGAAAAATTAGTGCCTGATGGGTCCCTCACTTCTTTACTGCTGAACAGAAACAGAAATGCCTGGAAATTGCAACATTAATGGAACAAAGATTTAATGTTGAAGGTCAAGCATTCCTGTATCGAATTGTCACTATTGACGAAACGTGGGTTATGGACTGTGAAGCGGAGTTGAAATCATAGTTAAACGAGTGGAGAAGTCTAACCTCCCCGCGACCCAAAAAATTTTGACGAGCGCAATCATAGTCAAGCAAATGATGATCATTGCTTATGATGTATGCAGCGTATTATCATGACTGGATGCAAAAATCATGCAGAAAAATCCACAAATACCGACCTGACTTGCTCGGGGATGGGTCACTCATCTTGCACAACAGTGCACGCCCGCACCTGGGGAAGGTTGTTACCGATTTGCTAAGTAAATATGAGCGGGAAGTGTTACCTCACGCGCCATACTGTCAAGACATGAGTCCGCCGGACTTCAACGTATTCCACAAGTTAAAAGAGCCCACGTGTGGACACCGTTCTCCCTCCCTGGTAGAGGTTTCTGCAGCGGTTACCTGAGCCATCCGAGGACTGAACAAAAGTGGTACCCTAAATGGAATAGCAAATCTTCCGAAACGTTGGGACGTGGTCATTGAGAAGCAGGGGGACTGCATAGGAGGACTGTAAAGAGATACTTCCTAAAACAAAATATATGTGTAAGTAAAAAAATTGTGTGCGTTATTAATGACATGACCCTCATAGAAGACAGCTGCACAGAATATGTAGGACCTCAAATATACTTTGCATCATGCAGTAGGAATCGTTCTGTGCCATCCGATCGGTGGTTTAAGTTGCAGGTCTGAGTCTGTTCATTTATGGTTTGTTAAATGACGCTTGTAGTAGTGCAGTTCTGTGCCATTCGATCAGTGGTTTAAGTTGCAGTTCTGGGTCTGTTCATTTATGGTTTGTTAAATGACGCTTGTAGTAGTGCAGTTCTGTGCCATGCGATCGGTGGTTTAAGTTGCAGGTCTGAGTCTGTTCATTTATGGTTTGTTAAATGATGCTTGTGGTAGTGCAGTTCTGTGCCATGCGATCGGTGGTTTAAGTTGCAGGTCTGAGTCTGTTCATTTATGGTTTGTTAAATGACGCTTGTGGTAATGCAGTTTTGTGCAATGCGTTCGGTGATTTAAGTTGCAGTTCTGAGTCTGTTCATATATGATTTGTTAAATAACACTTGTGGTAGTGCAGACTATATAATGTTAAATTATAGGGTACCTGGTGAATAGTGAATTGAAAAGTATGTGAATGGTAGCAATCGTGCCATATTTACCTTCACATATTTGCCTGGAGACTGAGGAAAATCATGAAAAGCTGCAAGATCTTTAGGAATGCTACCCACTTGATCACATGGAGTAACTATGTGGCAGTGTAGCACTGTGTTATGACCTAGAATCAAGGTCAAATAAAATTAAGGGTTTTGTTAAACAAAAAAAAGTGCAGTATGTGCGGTGGTGAGTAGTGAATAGTTTTAGTGTACACTGTTCATTAGTTAATAAAACAGTACCTGTTTCACCGTTTGGTTTAAGCCACCATTAAGGCTAAGGTACAAATTGTATGGCAAGTGTAATTAATTTCAATACCATTTTTTCTTTCTCATGTCGCAACATCCCTACAGGGCCTAGGTTTGATGTTTACAGGCCTATGCATCATCATATAGTTCTACAGCAAGACCAACTAGATGCACCAATGTATCAAATTTATTTTATTTTGGAATGACACTCTACATGTTTGGTTGCTATATGTACGGTCTTGAGCTCCTGATGATGGACAGAAAAACCATCCGAAACATGTAGAGTGTCATTCCAAAATAAAGTAAATTTGTTACATTGGTGCATCCAGTTGGTCTTGCTATAGAAATATAGGGCCTAGGTCTTCTGCATGAGGTTTCTTGATCACACTCAGACCCACCACACTGGGTAGGACTCTTCTAGACAAGTGATGGGCTCATTGCAGAGATCTCTATCTTACAACGCACAACACTCGTAAGAGACAGACATCCATGTCCCTGGCAGGAATTGAACCTGCAAACCCAGCAAGTGAGTGGCTGCAGACCTGCACCTTAGACTGCACAGCCACTGTGATCAGCTGCAGGACCATTACTTATTATTATAATTAGTCGGTAGTCAGCCTGTGGGGGACTTAAGAAAAGAAGCCAAAATGTGGAAATTTAGCTGTTTTAATTAACTAATAGAGAGGTGGTGCTGGCAATATTGTACAGCTATTTGTGTGAATATTTGCATGACAGGATGAATCAACATAAGATGCAGTAGTATTACTTGTTACCATTTAACTTCATGTGGAGTTAATCATACTGTTTTGAAGAAACTACTCTTCTTCTACTCATAACTGAAGCAGTCGTAAATCTTGGCTGATTGTACATCCAGATGATGTTTACATTATTCGGGGTTCTCACTTTTTAAGAACCAAAATCTGATATGTATAATGGATGTAGTCAGTGGGGGGCAGGGGTAAAAAAAATTTTTTAACCCATTGCATATTGAAATAATAATGAGAAGAATACTTCTAAAACTTGGGACACTTAGCTCATTTACCTATTCTTCTTCAACTCTCCATTCCTCATTCTTCACACTCTCAGCCCAGACACTGTAGTCATTATCTACACATGTTCCATGCCTATGCCTTTTTCTTAGTGGTTGGTTGATGGCCATCCTGCTCCTATAGTTGTTTTCTTCTACCATTGGGAAGTGAACATGTTCATACATGACCGAAGTGGTGCACTTTTATGACTTGGAAAAACCAAGGACATTTGGTATCCTGAAATGAATTCTGTGGGATGCCGGTGCAATGCTCTTAAAACCCATACTGTCCCAGGAAAACCTAGACTGTCCTGGGACAAATGAGATCTCAAACAGTATGTGAGTATACATGGCAGCTTTGGTTGCACCGGGAAGTGCCTGGGGAAGCTTAGATTTTAAAATTGAATGTTATTGTAATTATTAGAGTGAAAGTTAATGACTTACTGAAGTGATTTTTTTCTTTGGACTTTGTCCATAATTTAACCTTCAATGCAGTACACAGAAAGACTTTGAACACAGTCCAAAGAAAGAAAATCATTGAGTCATATGGCATTGTCAAAGTCCTGTAGAGTCATTTAAAGTTAATAAATTTACTGTATGATCTTTGGCTGAGTTAGTTTTGTGCTTAAGTGTCCTGTTGTGATCATGTGTGGGTTCATGGTAGTAGTACTACACAAATTCTTAACCTTGGTTCCTCATACGTTTCAGAAGTTGGACATCTTAAATCTCCCATTTGAATACCTGGAAGCATTCATCTGATAGTACTGCAGCCTCTGTCATAAGAACAAGCTGGCTGCATCTTCTCATACCCTGTTTCCACCTAAATCTGGGCTGCCCAACAGTAAATTTCTCTGTAATGTAGCTTGAGCTCAGTTCCTTAGTTATGTATTTTTTTTTGTTTAAACTTTCCTTTGAATGCTGACATTCTTTATGCTCATCATGGACTCTTCCTATATTGGGTCCTCCATTGTCAGTTACCGTTAGTGGGCCCATCAATTTTTGTAAGAATTTTCCTTCTAAATAAATGTGTTATTGGCACATAGATTTCATTTAATGCCATGTTCGTGTTTTTAAATAAAAAATTTACTATGTTATTACTGTACTTGTATGCTGTTTGACATTAAAGTTGAAGCTGTTCTTTCCAAATTGAAAATGTAGATTAGAAATTAACAGTGTGATACAGACCCGAGAAATGCAGTTTGACATGTTAGTCAACATTTATGTTAAAGAATTACAGTGATCAAGAGGAAATCTACAAATAACCTCAATGCTGGGAAGGTAGGCAGTATAGCTCCCAGTTACCACTTAATACATACAGCCCAGTGCTGAGAACTGAGTGACAATGAAACAATGGCAAGTTTCCGACTGATATCCTGCAATCTTCCAAAACAAAACTGTCATAAAAGATTATATTACTATTTTTCATGTATTAAGTAATTTTCGTCACTGAAAAGCATAATGTAGAATGCTATTAAAAAAAACTTTCCCTTGTTATTGCTTGGCTTGCAACCCAGTCAGTTTTGAGGTTTACAAGTTGGCCGTCCTGCAAAAGAAGGCTGTCCATAATTCATCTTGTTGTATAGTTTGAGACTTGGATTTGTGGCCCTAGAAAGTGGGGAAATGGGATGTGCAGCTGCAGAGCTTAGTCCTGTATTATATGAAATACAGTTATATCATAAGTCATAGACTGGCCTTAACCATATGTTTAGAACACATATGGCAGAAGTGTTATTTAGCATAGGTGCCATTTATATTTGTAGCTTATTTATGTCCTTCCCTGACCATGTGAAAGAATGTCTTGCACTCAAGCTAAACATTGTGCAAAAAATTTGCAAGGCATGGACCATGGGTTTGAAGTGTTAACATGACCTGAATTCCACATTCCTCAGTAGGACACGGAACTGGAATATCTGAAGTTGAGAAATTGCATTGCATCAATTGTAGTATATAATTTGGTTTCAAAATGTTTTCCAATCATATGGTATTTCTGGCAGGTAGCCAAGAATTAATGAACAACAGCAGTTGGATAACTTAATACTGTTTATGACCCATAAAGATTAAAAATAATTTATTTCTCTCTTAACTGACTGTTATGGTGTCATATTTTCATATGTTGGTAGAAATTTATGACAGTATGGTAACTGTTCAGGCCTTTGAACTCTGGTTTATGTAAAGGCATCTACACAAAATAATTTATGTTGTGTTGTAAATGTGCTCAGTTGAAGCAACAAATTTAAGAAAGTAGCTGGCATTTGGGTGTGTTGAAAGTGAATATACTCCACAGCCTGTGAAGTTTTACCAGTCAATTTGTCATGTTGCAGAAGAGAAAAATCTTTTTTGCATATCAAGTTATCAGTGGAACTTGATACAGGAAAGTGTGCGTGCCAAGTGTATTTAATCATATTTAAAATCTTTGTGTCGTGTTGAATTGACTTCACTCTGTGCCTGCCCACTAAAGAATTTGGAAAGAATATAGTATACTACAAAAGGTATACTGTAACACCTTTTGTAATTTATGCTTCATACTTCATACTTGCTGGTAATTTTTTGGCTTAAATTTGAATACAGCCTTTAGAAAGGGATGTAGTATATGTGTACACCTATCTTTAAGTTACAAAAATGTGGTAAGTTTAGCACATAAGACTTTTTATATTTTTCCTTCTCATGTGCAACACAGTAGTAATGTTATGAATCTGGAATACCAGCATTGCACTATTGTAATGGCATGTGTGTAGTCTAGCTTGCCAGCTGTTGCTGATTTTCAATATTAATACAGTTATCCGTTCCACTCATAAGTGTAAATTGAGCTGTCAGTTTCCTAGTGCTAAGATATTTGTCCTACTCTTGAATGATAATGGGAATTGGATTGTGTGTCATAGTTGTACTTTCACAGCTTTGCTGAGGCATATCATGAGGAGCGGTGGTAAGGCCGTTACTATTGGCATTAGCAGCTATATAAAAACACGGCCTAATATAGGGACTAGGAAGTATGCAATAAGAAAGTGGGTTTTTTAAGTTCCACTTGGCTCTTAGTTTACAGCACAAAATTTATCAGCGCCCATCTGATTGCGTATACTTGCTGATCGGAATTTGTAAAACTTTTAATAGTTGCAACCATAGGAAAGGATTTTAATGGTTATGAAAATCTGCAAAGCAGTGTTTTTACTTCACTATAAGAGCGAATGGGAGCAATCATAGTTTGAACTGCGCGGTATTGGAAACGAACGTTATAGCTACAGATTTTGACCCTACGTGCCGCCAACTGTACCCACCACGCAACAACAGCGGCGGGCAATGCTGTGACGCAGATAACCTTTTGACCGGTAACCCTGAAATATCACGAGTGATAAGTGTCGTAACAGTGTTTTTGAGTTTGTTGAACGTTGGAATAATAATTCCTGTCGAGAGGTTTTATTAATTGCCGGCAATACGAACGCTGTAGCGTGGCGTAAAGGTACGTTAGTCGAGGTCTGCAGGGTGGAGTGATGGGACAACCGGTTTATTTTTATATTAAGAACAAATAAGTACACGTTTATTTTTATTTACTTATTAAAATTATGCTCGATTATCTTGTATTTCAGACAGTTTAGGACTGCTTGTATACTGCTCTTAATTTGGAAATGGCAGCTGGAGGTAATTTGGGTAAGTATAGTTTTAGTATCACGTGGCTATTATAAATGTGATCATGCTGTTTTTAAAATCGCATGGCACGTTGGTGTCCTGGTTGGCCTGAGTGCTATTGCTTTTATCGTTCCAGGCTAGTCCGTTTAGGTGGCTGTATAAATTCAGCAGGTGGCATTCCGTCGACGTACATGTTACATATTCCATTTCTGCTTATTGCTTCCAATACCATTTTCATTCTTCCTCGTATAGGGCTCAGTGCCAAATTAACGTAGCACACAACCTGAGTGTGATATGTACGTGAAACGTGAGGAGCTGTAGACCAAAGGAGATTACTGTCTCCAACATTTTAATTTTACATGTAGAGTAATGTAGTAGCAGAGGCCTCAGAAATTTATAAAATAAATTAATTTTTCTGTGAAGAAGGTTCCTTAAAAGTTGCGTGCCGCAAATGAACCCAGCTGGTAACATCTCAGTGGATCAACTGACAATGAGTTGTGGCCAGAACAAAATCTTTGTTTTTTGTGAGTACTGCTTAGGATATTTGTGATCGTGGGTGTTTCATTGATTTGAATGATTGAACATATGTGACAGGTGTGCCATTTTATATACTGACTTATCAGCAAATGTTGATTCATGCTGGTGCATACGTATGTGCACTTGTGCTCCTGAAGTGTTACTACAATGCATGCATCCCATCATGAAGTTCTCAAACATGATTTAATACCTTGTCACATGACACTGTACTTTTGTGCAAACCAGGAGCACAGAGCGTTCAGACAGCAGTTCATGGCACAAGGCTGAAAAAGTTGGGAATTTAGGGGCTGTAATTCTATAAAGTTAACAGTTCATATAACTTCAACACATTTTTGTGAAGAGCAGGTGGTATCTTGGCATCATTGGCATTGTAGTAAACAAACCAGTAAAAAAGGTAATGCAGTCCCATTACAGGCCAGGAGGGGCCCAGAGGGTTCCAGGAAGTTAAGGATCCCAGATCTTGTGACAACGGCACAGGATGGTGTTAGGTTGTCAGCCTTACGCACTGGCCACCTTTACCCCCAGGAAATACTCCTGGTACTCATTTCTGTTAGAGGCTGAGTCGACCCCAGGGCCATAGTGCGATCGGAAGGATTTTGTGTCAATGAAAAATCTACTGACACCAGCTGAGATCAAACCAGCGACCTTCCGATTTGTAGCACAGCACCTTAACCACTGTGCTACCGCGGTCCCCCAAATAAACCAGGGGTGAGATCTTATTTTTGGAGCCGCCTCTTCCACGTTTGCTATAAAGCCTCTTACTTTTCCATCACTGAAGTCTGCATCGGTGCAGGCTTTCCACTGCAGTCCATTTTCACTAAGATATTTATCAGCAACATGAAATATGTCGTTGGCTGTTGCAGAAAAAGAAGTTGCTTTTGATGATGTCCTCGTATACCTGATGTGAGTCGAACGTGACCACCAAAGTCAATAGACTTGTCATTCTGAAGGGAGAAGTTCATGCTCAGCATAATTTATTCTCCCAAAATTAATATGACTTCATCAGATACATTTCTGACTTGATGGATGAGAGTGTCAGCTGACAGAACTGAGGAGAATTAATTTTTTATTATCAGTATCTGGATACAGAATGGTTCCCACTTCTGTATACAGGCAGGAATTAATAATAGTTTTGGCCAGTCACGTGTTGCTGATTTGCCTGTACAATCTGCCTACTATATGACTAGCTTTTTGTGCTTGTTCCAAAATTCATACTGATGAAATCATTAATGCAACCTGCTTTTGTTTTGTTTCATCAAACAAGAAGTATGTGATGTCCTTGTGTACCAGAAGAGGGTGTTTTGTTGTAAGTGTTGCTTTGGCTTGCTTAGATCTGGCACATTGTTACCAAGTTTTTATCCATACACAAGATGCATCACCACACCACAGAGAGTATCAACAAACAAATAATTATCGCTATTCTGCTCTAATGCACTGTTTCTTCTCTTTTTTTTTTGTTTTGTTTATTATTTTCACTCCCAAAACTGACACTGCTTGATGAAAGGTGCCTTTCAATAAATTTGTCCATGATCCAGACCTATGTATAGTAGGAAGGGGGGGGGGGGGGGGGATGAAACCAAAATAAAAACTTTTCAACCAATTTTCGTTATTTTCAAAATAAAAAAAGAAAAATCAATAA
>Ga0131853_10023380_pt1 | contig 11163 bp, 4 predicted proteins | sample TergutLab28metaG_FD_92764 | JGI IMG/M metagenome (GOLD analysis project Ga0131853, IMG submission 92764) | Labiotermes labralis P1 segment gut microbial communities from Petit-Saut dam, French Guiana - Lab288 P1 (version 2) (version 2) | ecosystem: Host-associated > Arthropoda: Insects >...
CAACAAACCCACACATGCACACACACACTCACACACACACACACACATACACACACACACACCCACCCACACACAAACCCACACACACACACACCCACACACACACACACACACATACACACACACACACTCATTCACACTTTTTCTCTTATTCTGGTTCATTCACCCATTAAAAAATACACTCACCTAATTTCTCTTACCCCGCGCCCGTTCACTTGCAATTGCAACGTGATCTATTCTTTGCTCTAAATCCCACCAACCCCGCCCCTCCCCTTCTTTCCACTAAAACTGACTTTCGGACGAGAAATGTGCGATTTGCATCGCGTAGTTACGTAGTTATGCAGTCAAGCATTCGATGTTTGCACACAGACATCGAATGTTATAATTAGGAACGGAAGGCAGAACACTACAGAGCGAATAAAAGTTGTATAAATTTTCGGGTTAATGACTGCTGTTTTTACTAGACTCAAACATTAGGGTCAGTGATGTACAGAAAATTGGAAACGCCAGAAACACTGAGCGGGCATTTGGCAGTTGTTCTTCTGTGAAACATTGTCACTCATTAATGGGGAGTCCGAAAATGTTGTTGTGTCACGGTTCGTGTTGCTCAGAATGTGCCGGTTCGTGTTACTCGTGTTGTGTCACGGTTCGTGTTGCTCAGAATGTGCCGGTTAGTGTTACTCGTGTTGTGTCACGGTTCGTGTTGTTCGGGATGTGCCGGTTCGTGTTACTCGTGTTGTGTCACGGTTCATGTTGCTCGGGATGTGCCGGTTCGTGTTACTCGTGTTGTGTCACGGTTCGTGTTACTCGTGTTGTGTCACGGTTCGTGTTGCTCGGGATGTGCCGGTTCGTGTTATTCGTGTTGTGTCACGGTTCGTGTTGCTCGGGATGTGCCGGTTCGTGTTACTCGTGTTGTGTCACGGTTCGTGTTGTTCGGGATGTGCCGGTTCGTGTTGCTCGTAATGTGACTGCTTGTGCTGGTCGTGATGTGACAGTACTTTTTGCTTGAAATGTGACGGTTTGTGGTTGCGCTTCTTGGGAAGTCCACGTCAGGTACCAAAAAGGAAATGACAGAGATAATATTAGAAATTGCCTTAGAAATATGGGTTTTGAGAATAAGGTGAAAGGAACTACATACATTTTGTGTCCAATGGCTGGATTTCTAATTGTTTGTGTTCAACTTCATGGTTTGGCAGTCTCAGTTCCTTCGTTTGCTAGAAATTTAACTTTGAATTTTGAGAATTTCATATATATATATAATATTCCTGTCATAAAATTGACGACACTAATAGTGTATAATGAAGATCGAAATCAGAACAGATTGACATAAAAAGTGTTGGCAAGATATCGTAATAAACTGTTACGCTGCCGGCAGGAAGAACACAGAAAATTACGTGGCAGTGAAACTGGTTTTAATTGTCCGTTTTAATTTGTATTTCCTCTAAAGGACGTCAGAATATGACGGTAGAAGGGATAATAAAGACCGGCCATTAGGTTTTTGGTAAAACAGATAAATAATTTCAAAATCAAATGTAACTTTAAAATTATACCCCAGTGTAGGCTATTATAGTAATGAACATGTTGAATAAAAAACCCAAGTTATTTAAAGTTCCGAAGTTTTTGTCGTGTGCCTGGGAGAAGAGCCGAGAGATTGTCCAGTACCTACTGAAATATCAAGTAAGGCTGTCACAGATAATCATTTACAAAGGAAGTGAAAAGTACCTATGGTATAATTCACTCGCAGTACAAACTAAAACAAATAATTTATCTTGTGTAATCCTGCGTCACCATATAACCATTAAAAGTGCCATTTTGTTGAAAACACCTTCGTAGAGATGAATAATTGTGACACGTTTGGATGCGGACAAAATCTCTTATGAAATAATTTCTTTTACTGAAAACACGTGCAGCGAACATGAAATATCAAATAAACACAAAATGTCAGTCAATAACACAACACTTTATTTTATACACAATAAAATAATATATTGTCAGGGCGACATGTTTCGACCTTTATTAGATCATCTTCAGGCCGTCTGGGAAAACAGATCCAAAAGCTATTTATATTTCAATGCATTGTGGGATCCCAAGTGCATTGAAACATAGATAGCTCTTGGATCTGTTTTCCCAGAGGGCCTGAAGATGGCCTAATAAAGGTCGAAACATATCGCCCTGACAGTATATAGGCCCCTGCAGAAAAACCTGAAGATTTTTAAGCTACAATAAAGACTGTCTTCTTACGTGAATTTATTACTAAAATTATCTTGATCTCAGAGATTTTTTAATTACAATATTCATTTCCTGAATCTAGTGTCTGTGAGGTGGCGTCCCTTGTTGTCAGCACATTCCCGCAAGCGGAGGACTTCTGACAAAAGCCTCCCGCAATCGGTCGGTGTTCTCAGGAGCTCTGAGCGTAGGCTGCCTTCCTGGACGTTTCCTTTTTGCGGCAGACGCTGTATCTCTGCAGTTTCTCACCCACAACAGTGCAGTATTACGACTAGAGACACTGTCGTTCCGATGAATATTGAAGTGCGGACGAAATATCCGCTGAGTCACAACGCCAGAATCGTTGTTTTAGAAATACGTCTCCACAGCGAAAGCCCGATGCTCTACAGACCAGCACTCCATGGCAACTGAAATGCTTTGAGTCTCGCTGGAAGGGCGCTCAAGGCGAAATTCCCCACGCCAAAGTTTCCACTCACAGCTGTGTTGCCAAATCGTCAGGTATTTCCGCCGGACCCTATACTATTTTTATTGTATATAAAATAAAGTGTTGCTTTATGTAGTTTATAACTTGTTTCAGAGTTTACGTGAATACTCCAGCAATTAAAGAAAATATTTAAACTCTTCAAGGTGGTATAAAAGTCACAAATAGCATGCCCACAGTTCGGGGCACCTATTTATTTAGTAAACTGCAGTTGCTATGAACGTGTTAGCTACCAGAACGTAAACTTGACATAATCCTGTTATGAAACATTGTAAAATACCTATGGCACTAAAACTATTGCGTCCTATAGACCAGTTATGCACTGCTACAAACGAATTTTGTAATATCTACAAACATTCTATGCACAAATGTTAATGTGTTTAACAATCCATTTTTGGCTTTATGGATATTCAGTAACAACCTAAAGTTGCTCAAGATAGATCGAAACATTTTGGAGTTATGACAAACTATGATTGAAAAAAATATATAATTTTAACATTAGTGTATTTTTTGGGTTTTATTTGTTAATTCCATATTAATTCAAGGACTTGATTATCTTTAAGGGTGATATTTTCACATTGTCTGTTAAACAAGATTCTACGTCACGAAGCTATCATCAGGGCTCCGAATGTCTGTTTCGAACTCACCTTCACATGCCTAATAGTATTTAAGACAGAAAGAAGTGCCTCAGCGTTAACCCTTAGATTCGTACTTGAGAGGTACCTGGTTCGAACATGGTCAATGATGACTACACTGATTGAGGTCTCTCGTGATTTTTCTTTGTTTCTTCGGGCTAATTCCGGGATAATGCCTCAGTTACGTCACGATCACTTCATTCCAGATTCTCTCCAATTCGTTATTTACCAAACACCCCATCTTCGACGCTCTGGCGAAGTTAAACGTTTGTACAACAAACCGTGTGAATTATGCGTGATTTCAGGCTTCCGTCGCGGTGTAAAAGTGATCTTCACTCAGCGATGATTCGTAGTTAGAACAGTTTTGGAACAACCGAAAGGTCGCATCTTCAAGGGCCTTGAACTACGCGAATCTGTAAGATTGAACAGACAAAAATATCCCGAAACGTCGGTAAAGTATGCTGCGTAACTTGCCAGAAGAGCGAAGGTCGCATGTGTTCTACATTCTCTGATTGTTCCAATCCATGGCTCCTTGTTTAGTCATTTGTTGTGTAAATGTAAATTTGTACCATAAGAGATAAACGTTGCAGACACACTTATTTAAAATTTTCAGTCACTTAGTTGAAGACTGGACACAAGTAAACGTGCATATGCAGCTACAATACCGATAACCTCAAATAACGATATGTAACCGAAGTCAACATTGTAACTTTAGCGAAACACAGACCGAGAGCTCCCTGATGATGGTTTATGTAAACCGAAACATGTTGGAGCAACTGTTATACTTTTAAGTGATTTAACTGTTTAACAATTTTATAATAATTTGTGGGCATTAGTTGGACAAACAAAGGACTTAATACCACCAACATGCACGGTGCAACTATGAAATGTATTTAACAAATCAGTATCAATGTCCTACGCGAAATCACTCGTGTAGTTTCTGTCATTTTTTGCCACTTACACTCGTCCAAAGCGTGACGTATTTATTTATAAATGACATTCGTTATGGAATTCCTTGTCGATGTCAATATTTTGATATGTAAACGTTTTGTCGTTTGAAGGTGTTTATATGGTTGACGTGCCATAATTTGTTTAAATAAATGCTTTATATTGGCTTCATTTGTATCGCACAATCTATAACATTTATAACAAATTTTAATGGCAAGTCTTTTCTGTAATTAGAACCTTATAAATTAAAAGACAATACATTCTTGAACATAGTACTGTCTCTGTTTCTTTCGTTTCCTTCATACGTATGCTTCCTCATAATAACCAAACGACTTGCAAATTTCTTATATACATTTTTCCTATACTCCAGAACAAACAAGATTACTTTCGGCTACAAAGGTATTAGGCCATATATTTATATTTTGAATTAGTATAGGTGGTCTCTGACAGTATATTTCGGAGATATATCACATGACATCGCCAATGTTGGCGTTTCACATACCGTTGAAACAAGTGACGCGCCACGCTTGTGCAAAACTTTGTGTATGTGCTACACAACTCTGTTCGTTAAATAAGTCCACGGTCAAGATACATATTTCTACTGCCGATGAGATCTCAAAGAGATTGGATCGCGTTGTTGGAACAGAAACTTGCAACTAATGTCTTACAAGTATGCAGTTTTATCACTTCATTCTAAGGTATATTTTGCGAAGTTTCGCTCTGTTATCTTCCTTCCCTCTAAGCCTATGTTTCCTAACCACGCCCCCCCCCCCATAAAGGCATTTTCAAAACAGTTTTATATATCCCTGGTTTTAGTTGTACAAATTATTTCCTTACACTGTCCTTTAATTCATATATTATGTAGGTAATAATAGCGACAGTTCTGATTGTCAAAGTTTGAGACACTCAAATTTCAATGCATTCATGATATAAGATGCAGAGAAAACTGTATCATTAGCACATCTCGCCCAAAGAAATATTACAATTCTTACGTGAAACAGAATGAGGTGGATGGAGAAATAGAGAACTTCACGTGTGATTTGTTAAGGAACCCGGAAGAGAACACATGCAACACGCAGCGTATATGATTGGTCGGTATTAAATTGGGTGTTAGAAATAGGATGGGGGTTGCTAACTGGATGTAGCTGACCCAGTATCGTGTTCAAGGTGGTCTATTTTGAATACGCTAAAGAAACTTTGGGTCCCAGAGAAGACACGATATTTCTAAACACTTTAAGGGCTCTTATTTTAATACATGTACTGTGCATCTTTTATTATTTTGTAATATGACCAACAAAGGCACAATTATTTTACAAATTATCACACTCCTACTTATTTCGACACTATCGCGTCATACTCAGCGAACTTGTAATCAATACCTGGCCAAGTTACACAAGTTGCATTTGAAATATTTGTGTAACTTGGCAAGGTATTTATTACAAGTTCCCTGAGGAAGTCACGATAATGTCGAAACATATAGGAGTAAGATAGTTTGTAAAATAATTGTGCATTTGTTGGTCATATTACAAAATAACTTCAAGGGCTGTTATCTCTGAAGAAGCACTCTAACGCAGGGAGTAAATAGTGCGTTGATTGTACCATATTGGTATTCAGAACTGTGACATAAATAAGGAGAGCACTTCTCAAAGTGTAGACATTAATGGAGAGGCTCTCTCAAAATATTTTCTTTAATGAATGGTGAGGTATGTCATTTATATTGTGAAAAGAGCCAATGAACTCCTTGCTTCTGCCTGTATAATTCCATCCAGCACTATGCTTGCCCCTAATTTACCGTGCAACTGAAAATAGTCGCAGCAGGGAACACAATTGGTTTAATTTGAAATGTCTGTGTCGTGTTCAGGACGGGTAATCCCTTCACAAACATCGCCCTCTACACACCCTCACAGACTGCGTGTATTAAAACGCAAGTACGCTTGTATATGTGTGGACATGTAGCCGCACAATGCATGCATATGAATAATTCATCTACTTTGGCATCCGCGCAAGTAGCAACTGGTTAACGCTCACAGGATCACTTGTTGGATGAAGCACATGGAATTGTAATATACAGTAAAGCAACGAACTTTAGTAAAACTTACATCATTGCATATTGCTAATCAGCAATTTGTTTCGGCTGCACTCACGACCATCCTCAGTGTGTCTCAAAGCATACTAATAACCTATACAATAAATTGTTAATTTGACATTCAGAGGACAGTGCATCGTGATATATTCTTATAATAAAACCAATTAGATGCACTAATTTCTCAAATTTATTTTAGGAATAGAACTCTACATGTTTCGGACAGTTTCTCCGTCCATCATCAGGAGTCTAATACAGCAATGGTACATGTCATACAGGTTTGCTGGCAGCTTGCGAGCAAGCAGTAAGCATAACCTTTATGACATATACCATTGCTGTGTGTACAGTGCTAGACTGCTGATGATGGACTGAGAAACTGTCCGAAACATCTAGAGTTCTATTCCCAAAATAAATTTGAAAAATTAGTGCATCTCGTTGGTTTTATTATAAGAAATAAATTGTTGATCTGTTTGGTTGCAACCACTTGATATAATGTTTAATATCATAAGTAATTCCTGTTGTAATGCAATGTTGTTTATATATTGTTGTTAAAACGGGTAAAATTAAGTTGTTTAAATTGGTAAAAGTGTGTGTTTATGTTGTTGTATGCAGTTTATATGCACCCTGTAGAATGGATATAGGTTTGTGTCCTAGGAGGGTTGGCTTCAGTCTACATTCAACCAAAGACACCCTGTTTTACCTGTTTTAACAATAATTTGAATTTTATCTGCTTTAACACTATATAACCAACAGTGTATTAAACAGGGAGTACTGATGATATAACCATAATATCAAGCGGTTTCAACAATGTAGATAAGCAGGTATTGTATATTTAATCAGTATTCTTTGAGACACCCTGATGAGGGTAGAGAGGAAGATCGTAATATGTTGGTTATTAGTAATATCTAATAAAATACATTTTGTGGGACGGGTAGCTCAGTCGGTATAGCAACTGACTACGGGCTGGACGGTCCGGGATCGAGTCCTGGTGGGGACGAGATTTTCCGTCCGTCTAGACTGGCCCTGGGGCCCACCCAGCCTCCTGTAAAATGGGTACCGGGTCTTTCCCGGGGGTAAAGTGCGGTCGGGGCGTCCTGCTGACCACTCACCCCCTTCTAATGACGCAGTCATGGAAGAGTAGAGCTATACCTCTACCCACCCTCTGGGCCACACCGGGTCTGTGACGGGATCACTTTACTTTACCTTTAATAAAATTTATTTTACCATTTTCGTTCATTTACTATATATTATAACTTAATGCAAGGGCGTGGGACTTATTAAATTCATATTGAATTTGTACGCAAACTCACCTGTCCTATAACAAATGACGACATAACTCACCAACTATATACCTGTGTTAAGTAAGTAGTATAATGGTAATACAAGCAAGACGAAAAGCGGTAAAGGATGTGAAAAGGTTGTGAAGAAATGCCTGCAACAACGCAAATTTTCAGTCTAAATGTGAATTTAGAAAAGTGATAAGATGTTAGGAAAAATGATCACAACACGTTGCTCAAAGGTGTTATGGGGAAAACACGTCAGCGTGAAGGCGGTACCTTATGGAACCCCCCCCCCTCCACACACACACACACACACACACACAACCGGTTAAAAACAAGGTTCTGTGCATCAGAAATTTGCACAGTGCTTGGGTGGATGATGCTGCCAGGCTCCGCTACAGTTAAGTGAGTACCAGGCATCACTAAGCCGTCTGTATTTAGATTTATCAGCGTTCAGCAGTCCCTTCCTCCTCTGCCCACGCATTGAATTGTTTTGTGCTGCCTACACCCAAATCTGCGCTTCGCAAAACAGAGGTGGGCGAGAGATTCCTGTAGTCGCCAGACTTTACACTGACACGCCCCGACTTAAACAGATTCAAGCGATATAAGAATTTTATTTCTTGGTTGCTTCTGGACCTGATGGCATTAGTTGTAGTCTTCTTATATTGCGGTTTTTTGTCCGTTAATTTTGATGTTGATGTGATTAGATTTTAGCTGTTTAACTTTGCACATTTTGTTAAACTATATTGCTGCCTTTGTTTTTTAGAAACATTAGCATGGTATTCTTGTAGTTGTTGTTAAGTTTTGCCTGTAGGCATTATTTACCCTTATTGTTGCACCGTGCATTTCGTAGTATCACTTCATTTATTAACAAACAAATGCACTTACATAAACTTTCACATTAAAACACGTAAAATCGCGATTTTAAGTGTTTTAATGTGAAATTTTATACAAGTGCATTTGTTGGTTAATAATTAAAGTGGTTACTACTAAATTTAAGTCGGGAGGGCTACATGAGAAGCATGTAGAAGAATATTATCCATGAGTATGTGGCTAATGCGAAAAAATTATAGCACTTTCTGTCGTGGATACTAATCTTGAACTGCATAACAACACCACAAAAATAGAAATATTCCTTTTTTTAGTGCTGTGACCTTGACGCGTAGGTTTGTTGTCCCAGGCCAGGTCTACTGAGTTGACTTATTTCTCTTACATAAAGTCTCTGTGATTATATCAAATATTAACCTTATAAAGACGAACCGCAGACTGCTCTATTTAAAAGACTCAGTTCGTACTGCGCAGTAAACACTTTTCATCACGGTTAAAAAAACCAACAGACGTTATATAGGACAAAAGTCGCAGTTTGTTCTAAGATGAAAACAAAACACATACAGTGTGGGTAGAATGTACAACTGTTGAATGTTAAACCTGCCGGTGTATCAAGTAACTAGTGGGCTTTACGATTTCGTACAATAAAACCAACTAGATGCACTAGTTTCTCAAATTTATTTTTGGGATAAAACTCTCGGACAGTTCGTCTGTCCATCATCAGGAGTTTTTCACTGTACACAGAGTAATGGTATATGTCATACAGGTTTGCTGACAGCAGTCAGCAAACCTGTATGACATATACCATTACTCTGTGTACAGTGAAAAACTCCTGATGATGGACAGACGAACTGTCCGAGAGTTTTATCCCAAAAATAAATTTGAGAAATTATTGCATTTGGTTTGTTTTATTATAAGAATTTATCACAATGCACGGTCACCTGAACGTCAAAAAGGCTTTAAGAGGTTAACAGGGTTTGAAGCCCGTAAGGTGTATAATCTTATGTTGTGTACACTCCATATAGCTTTAATGTTAACTGCTGTTTAACTACACATCTTGTATTCCTGAATTCTCTTTGATATACTCGCATTTCAGTGCAGTGTGACTGCTTCCGTAAAATTTCTGATTGCACCGAGTATTGCTTGTCAAGTGGGTGCAAATATAATTTCAAATTTATAACATTCATTACATGTTTAAGCTCGTATTTTGTAATTAAGCGTTTAAGCGTTAATGGGCAGTAATTTTTCACGAGCGCTTCACATTTGTTTTGATTTTAGTTTGATATAAAAATTTGTGTCATTTCGTGTTACCGTTTGTGTAATTAATCCCATACATGAAAGTAAAAATGCATGTCAGGATGAGGACTGCGTACATCGATATTGAAAACAAAATCTCTTTCTGAATCGTTTGTTACGTCTAAGTGTTTCTTTGTTACCTTAGTGAAGAGTTAGGAGGAAAATTCTTTGCACTGCGTTTTAAATTTTAGATGTCCAATTTAGTCCTAAAGTAACTTATGTTTCAATAATTCTGCATGGTCTATTAACTTGAATCTTTTAGATTTTGTGGTCGTGATTCATATTTACTTTATTCACAGTTCTTCATTTTAGTTTCTCATATTAAAACAATAAAATGTTATGAAAATATCATACAAAATGTTTTGATACGAGTTGGTTCTGATGTAGAAAGTGTTTGAGGGAATCGCGTAATAAGGCTGGTAATAATATTGGCATTTCTCAAAATATTATTAAAGTGATTAAATTAAAGAAGTTGAGTTGGCTGGACGTTTTAGCACGCATGATAAAAAAGAGAAATGCATGTAATATATTCTAGCCGCGATAAGCGAACAAAAGTGGGAAAATTCTTAGGCCCACAAAAAGACAGGATTTTGCCAGTAAAATTAACATAAAGTAAAACAAGCTGTGAGGTTTTGGACAACATTAGACTGAATATTATGCCATCTTCTTAAGAACCTCTTATCTTAAATGGATTAAAGTGGCTTAGAGTCTGGAGTGTTGACCATCATTTTTGCTTTTGGAAATGGGTTTTTTTGTTCCACAAGAAGCTGTGAAGTATCGTGATTGTGTTAGCCTCCATTTTCTCCTCCGCAAGGCATGTTGACCATGTTGCTTTGTATAAGAAGTAGTACCAGTATTAACGGCGCCATAAAACATATTCTGTTTGTGACGACTGAGTTTCTTGCAGCAGTGCTGATCAAAATTTTCACTTCTGCCTTATGACTCCATCTGGACAGACACATTGGTACCAACATTGCTAAAGAAGTCACTCCTCTTACAACATCCTAAAGATGGAGATTTAAAGCTTCAGTAGAACCTCTCTATAGTCTCTATAGTCTATAACAATCCACAGGGCTACCAAACCCAGAACAAAAATCTTCATAATATTTTGTTTAGGGTGCCTCAAGATCCGAATTATATGTCAGATTTTAAATTTTTCATCTGCATTACAAATGTTGAAGCAGTCGTTACGCCTGAAGGGAGTATCATTCCGAAGTACCTTTCACGTTTTTAAATTTAAACAGTTGGAGATTTTAAACTCGTGCCTGCGCTTCTTGCCCCAGTCCTTGTCCCTGAACACCTTCATTGTCTTGACAACAGAGCGGTACTGAAGCCTGCGCTTCTTGCCCCAGTCCTTGTCCCTGAACACCTTCATTGTCTTGACAA
>Ga0131853_10023384_pt1 | contig 11162 bp, 7 predicted proteins | sample TergutLab28metaG_FD_92764 | JGI IMG/M metagenome (GOLD analysis project Ga0131853, IMG submission 92764) | Labiotermes labralis P1 segment gut microbial communities from Petit-Saut dam, French Guiana - Lab288 P1 (version 2) (version 2) | ecosystem: Host-associated > Arthropoda: Insects >...
AAGGTCCTGCGACCGGCCACCTCGACACAGGTTTTTCTCGGTTTCCCTGTGTCTATAAGCAAATGCTGAGATGGTTCCCAACATTCCAAGTTGCCACTACATGCTTCTCATGTAGCCCTCCCGTCTTAAATCTAGTAGTAACCAATTTCATGTTTTGTTTACATGTAAAATAACCACTGCCACCGGGTACCAACCCAATTGCAGTAAATAAATAAGTATATATTTAAAAAATATGTTCTTAGATCAAAAACTACATGTTTCGGCCGGTAGTAGACACTACAAGCGGCTTCCCAGGACGGGGCCTTCATGTTTTTTGTTTTTGTTTTTTTTTTTGGTAATATAGGATTATATATTTTTGTATGTATTGTTACGTGGTTCACCCACACACCCAATATAGAGACACTATGTTCCAGCAAAGGTTTCGATGTTGAGATCTCCTCATCAAACACGCCACCACGCGAATTGTATAGAATACTCTTCAGTGAGTCGAATGATAAAAACCTGATGATGGCCACTACCGGCCGAAACATGTAATCTTTTGATCTAAGAATATAACATATAATTAGACATAAACAGTTGTGTTATTGACTACACACCCACTTATTAGTTGATCAGTTGATGATTTTTAAGCTAGACGGAGGTCCGATAGATGCTTAATGGATTGCAAAATCAGATTATTTTTAACTGGATTGTTGTTGATTTATGAATATGGTGACCGTTTGAAATGCCAAGTAGTCGAATACTTACGAGAATTATTTAATAAAGTTTTAACTGAAAACCTACACTTCAATGTGGGGGGTTTCCCCCCCCCCCACGAGGAGCTGTTATTGATTATCGGTTATTGTCTTAATTGTATTTCGTTTATATAAATTTTTTTCCCCATAAGTTTTCAAAAATTAATTTTTCTCTAAAGTAACGCAGAACATTACTGAAATAACAATGAACTGTTAAATATTATGCAGTTCAATTCAAACAATGGATATTTTGCCAACAGAAATAAATGTACCGCGAGCAGGAAAGAGAAATTTGAGGGTTGTTTGACCGTGCATCTTCATCATGAAATAAAGTGAAATGCCAGCTTGATGCGACAATGTAATTTATTTAAGTTTCTCTAGCTCGACATGTTTCGGGCGCATACGCCCATCATCAGGAGCACTAGATGTTAAGTTGCAGCGTATGGTTTTCTGTACCCAGTTTGTAGATTGTGGTGGTCCTGAAAGCCGCTGCGTAGGTCGTATGTCCGGTTTGGACGGTGCCGTGCAACTTAATATCTAGTGCTCCTGATGATTGGCGTATGCGCCCGAAACATGCCGAGCTAAAGAAACTTAAATAAATTACATTGTTGCATCAAGTTGGCATTTTACTTTATTTCAGGAAAGAGAAACTTACCCCCCAAAAAGTTAATTTTATGTACAGAAAATTTAACATTAGGTCTGTGTAGAGGAATGAACAGTTCTATGTTACGAGGAATTTGAGGTACTTACAGGAGTGTTGGTAAATATGAGGACTTCTGGGGTGTGATGTCATATCCACAAGATTCTGAAGGTCGTAATTCTTCCAGTTTTAGGATAAGACATTTGAAGAACACTCCAACTGGGAATGCCATCTTAATTCTGTCTTACTTGTTTATTTTTGTGAGTGCACATTTCTCAAATGAACAACAATGTTTATGACTAATTCACAGAACCGAAAGAAAGGGGCCCTTTTTTAGCTTAGAGAAGTGGGTAGCAGGGGAGTAAGAAATACAAATGACGAGGTTTCTTTATGCACTCACTTACAAGCGCGCTTTGTCTGTCTCGGTTGATAATAAATATATTCCGCAACTATTTTTTTTTTGCAATGAAGAAGATTTTTGCCTACAGGATGTGGTAAGCGTTGGTAAGGTTAGTGTGTAGGAAATCCTGCTGGGGATTGAGGCGGGATGTCGCAGTGTTCTTCTGAACTTTTTGCGACAGACGTCTTGTTATGGAGATGAGTCTGTCTTTAGGGACTTTAAATTATCCGAATAAGAACGTAAACAGGATTTTATATAAGTAACATTTTGTTTTAGTGAAACAGTGTATCACGCCATCTTGTCTGTCTTCTTAGTAAATATTAATAATTACAGACGACCTGCCGTTGAGATATTTGTGGTAAAGAAACTGTATTAAACCAATCATTGGCGGCCTACAATCTATACTTTTAAATAGGGGGAAGATGTAAAAATATTTTAGGTGCTAATTTATTGGGGTTTTTTTAGGTTTTTACTGCGGTGTGATATACGATTTTAGGTTTTTACTGCGGTGTGATATACGATTTTAGGTTTTTACTGCGGTGTGATATACGATTTTAGGTTTTTACTGCGGTGTGATATACGATTCTAGTCTTCTGGGATGTGATGCTGCAACGTTGGCTAAGAAGCTGCCTCGTTTTGAAAGAACTTATCGTGTTCATTTTCAAATGTTCAGAGTCCGTGAAGAACTTGACCATGAACCCATGAAGATGAAGTTGACATTTTAATTCGAAACACAAGGAACGAATTACCCAACGAAGCGGCTTCACATCCCAGGAAGAGGAAAACCAAAAACGTTCTCGTCTTGCACGGCAAAAAAAATTTTGTCGCCAGGAAGGCTTTTTGTCTAGACATGTTCACAAGGATGACGGAGCACACAGTTTTTTTTCGACCTTTTGCCAAGCAAAATGGTAGTCTGCCAGTTAACCTTCGAATGTCTGACAAGTTTAATACAGTTTTGAGCAAAGCAAATTTTAATTAATGCATCTTAATATAAATCATGAAAATGAAAAGAAAACCAAATGATAGTAAATAATTTAGACAAGGATTGATTAACTTATACGGATTCATACGAGGTTTTTAATTGCTGTTCGCCTTCCGCGGAATACAACTTTATGATTATAATATTCTCTCAATGAACATTTATAAAGCTGTGAGGAGTAAAGGCTTCAAACACGTTCTGTAATCCTCGATATTACTTTAGGTTGAAGGCACAAAGAAAAACATCAAAAGCGCCCTGTGCATTAATGACATGCCTTTACCATTTTGTATCCAACATTCTAGTTCAGTATAATGATTTTCAATTGCAGAAGCCTTTTTGGCAAACTGCTTTGTCCGCCACCATTTCCTGCTAATTCAGGCTGCTCTCCAAACGTTCAACACTGTTTTACTACCGTTCATCCCAACATTTCTGGCAGTAACGATGTATACTTGTATAAGGAAAGACCCTGGTTCCACTCGTAGCCGGGGTCCTCTGTGTAATAACTGCGGTTGTCGCGGTACTTCACACTCCCATTTGCGAATGCACCGACTGTACCTCCACGGACCTCAATCACTTTCCACTACAACACTTTAAATGAAGCTCATTTGGTTTACAGCGACTTTCTACCGGCTGAACAGTCCGGGGAATCGAATCCCGGTGGTGGTGGGCGAGAGTTTCACTCGTCCAAACCGGCCCTGGTGCCCACACGGCCTCCAGTACAATGGGAACCGAGTCTCATTCCCGGAAGTAAAGCAGTCGATGCCCGGTCTTGAACACCCACCCCATCTAGCACCGAAGTTAAAGAAAGAGTATAGCTATACTTCTACTCTCCCTCTGGTACTTCATGGCCTGTTCTAGGGTGAACTTCACCTTTACAGTTAATCTTCTTAACACGCGAAGCTGTACTGTGTGTATTAACTGGAAAGTATATTAACCCGTCAGTGACAGGATTGAAATTCCCAATGCTGCTCTGGAGGAATATGGAATTTATAGTACCCTCAAATGCAGTAACAGCCGTACGGTGCACAGAATCCGTACTGACAAATCGAAGTAAATGTTCTTGGCCTAATTTAGGGTAATATCTGGAACAGCTGCGGGCGATGCTGAATAATACTACGGAAAACCTCCGTCATATAGGAAAATCTCTCATTCAGTTTTACATTCTAAATGTTATAAGTAAAAAAAAAAGATTGACCCCCCCCCCCCCCCCCCAAAAAAAAAAAAAACTGAAGCCACTCGTATATATTAAATTGTGACTGTCTTTAACAAACAGTGCCATACTTGATTCAAATATAGAGGAAACTGTCGAGAGTGGAAGAGGGTAAAAGATTAAAGGGAAGAATATTTCTGTGAAAAGTTTGGTTGCGTGGAAATGAGTTGAAATGGGAGAGCAATGGAAAGCGACGTTTAGTAGGAAGAGTTATTAACGGTGTGATTAAAATGCGTCGGGGTTGGTCGTAATTAAAACAGAGCTCATTAACCAGAGTCTTAGACGATTTTACTCTGCTTTCCCAGAATAATTCCCACCCTGCGTGTGCTTGGAAAACGTTTCTCAGTAGCCATCATTCCAGAAATATAACTACCTCATTTTGTGTCAATATTGGCATTGTGAAACTGTCTAATACGAACTTAGTTATGGAATTCCTACAAATTTCGCGCCATATTTCTTTTAAATGTGTGCCTCTCTAACCAAATTACCCTTTATATTCACTATTCTCTGAAACCTTTTTTTTTAAATATTTTTCAGGGGTCTGCAATCTGCAGTCTCATCACAAAGCGGGCTCAGTTTGACCGTTGTGATCCACCATTATTTGCCAAGGTAAATACTGCGTTTATTTTGTAAGAACGCATTCGGTGGCCATTCTAATTTTTGAGGCCCTTGAAACTAAATTATGATTATGAATAGGATATAGGAAAATCAGAATCTTCTATATATTTTTCCTCTTATTACGCATACTATTGTTGTTTGTATTAAAATATTAGTCCCATGGCTATAGGGTGTTTTATTTGTGTGAATATTAATCTTGTTATGGTTCTTATTGATATAAGTAATTTTGTTACGTCAGGGGATATTTTTTTTTTTAATGTTAGTTTTGGGGATTAATGAAATGGTATCTTGCCTTTCCTCTGAAGTTTTTAAAAGGTTATTCCTTATTTTTTATTTACAAGACCAATATTTTTGTTACATTATTAAAACTTAGTTTAACGCCAATGTGATTGTATTTTTTTGTTATTTATTTTTGTGGTAATTGGGCTTTTTCTTCTAGTCGCAAACATTTATTGATTACTCTGTTGAGATTGGATTGAGATTGATGGACAGTTACGCGTTTAAGGAAATGTCCAGTAGTCATAATACGAGGATGTGCGTGATTTCAGGCTTCCGTCGCGAAGTAGAAATAGGACTGCGCTTTTCTGGGTTATTACGCAGCATGTAGAGGTAATTTCTTACCGACTTTTCGGGACACCCTATCGGTCTCCTCTTCAAGGGTCAAGAATTCCCGAGACGCCGGTAAGAAATTACCGCTAGTCGCTGCGTAATATCCCAGAAGAACGGAGTTCTTATAACATGACACTCTCCCCATCGTTACTGGTGGCTAATATTTATTCCACCTTATTTGGCTTTAGTAAAATACAGCGTACTCCCAACATAAAGTCTTTATTTGTTCCGTATGATTGTTAAAATAAACACCTATTATTTTAATGACCCGCGTTAATCAATTGCTTCTTATAATCTAAATGTGTGTGATGTGACGTTGAAACATTATCCTTTTAAATACTGTATACGTAAAATGTATGTTTCAAAGATTTAATGACGGTGCATTGCAACAGTGCGAGTATATTTAAAGAGACTGCTTCTTTCGTCCCAGACAGAGGGTTCGGAAATTAAATAACCTGATCTTACAGTTTATTTATCTTAGTAATTAACCAACTTGGTGCACAAAATTTTTGTTTTACAATAAGTTTATTTCATACCTCTACATGTTTCGAGCACCATGTGCGCATCATCAGAAAGTTAAAATTGTATCATACAGTCTCTGGTATCGTCACACCTATAGGTGGCCGTCCCGTGCACAGGTGTGATGATACCAGAGGGTGTATAATAAAATTTTGACCTCATGATGATGAGCACGTGGTGCTCGAAACATGTAGAGGCATGAAATAAACTTATTGTAAAACAAAAATTTTGTGCATCAATTTGGTTAATTACTAAGATAAATGTACTGAGATGCATAGCCAGCAAAACATAAAAAAAATGATCGTACAGCGTAGTAAAATTAGTTCTGATTGTAGTGGATAAAGTTATTAAAGTAATCCTACAGTGGAATATGACGCCGTTTGTTCCTGGAGTTATTTGACATCGTTTTAGAAGACCTTACTTCTTGCATTTTCAGAGTATAAGTGTGAGATGGGAATCCTTTTTTTTTACTTTGAAGTTTTTCGCAGTATTTTCCTCCGAAAGTTCGGTAAATGTCATCACATCTTAGACTATAGTAATTCTCAAAGATTATATTGCATTCAGTACCTATAATAGTAATTATTATTATTATTTAATTTTTTTATTTTAAAGAATTTTCTGCAAAATAATATTTTGCCACTGAACTTAAAGTTTTCGTATTAACAGGAAGTGCTTTTAAATACAGCATATATAATTTTATTTAATCGCCGCTTGTATTTGACTACACTGCCTTTCTTAGTCATTCCAGAAAGATGACTGATTACAAAGCAAGCTAGGGCATCCGTCTAAGCTTTATTCATTGCCCTAATTAATAATAACTTCTAATCGTAATGAGATAACCTATAATTATATGATTCCTTCATTCACCTTATTAATTCTAACTTCTGTTGGTAATAAGATAACCTATAACTATTTGATTCCTGTTTTATATTTTCAGATTCTCATTGTTTTCATTTGTCCATTTCCTCTTATAGTTAGAATTTCGCGGCATCTGTAGTTTCGAATGTTGGTCGTCGGATGTTTGTTCGTAGTTGAGTAAATCTCCGCCATGCGGCAGCACTGCCGCCGAAATGACGGTCGGTACGGCAGAAGTGTATTGCAGCTGGCAAACTTTCTGTGGAAATGGCAGGAGGCGGGTCGTTTTAGTGTGCGTGTTGTTTAGTGGGGGCGTGTTTATTGTGCGAAGTTCTTATTTATATACACAGTTTTTTAAATCGTGTGATCGTTTTGACGTGTGATGCAAGGAAAGATGCGCGTGGTTGTCGTAGTGTACCATATCGACTCTGCCCACAACATTGGTGAGGAAGGAGCGTGCAGAGAAATCTGTAAGATGGCGAGAAAAAGATGCTGAAGATGAGAGAATGTTTTGAGGTTATGTTGAAGTTCCTTTATGCAATATTCATACCGTTCCCACAATACAGTAATGGTTAAAACCGCGGGATGAATTACATTGCTATAGTGTTGTAATTTTTAGTGCGGCACTATGCAAGCAAAGAAACGATATCTCTTGGTATTACTGTCGTGTGCTTTCTTGGCATACTGTTACTTCGGCGGGTACAGGTTGAAAAGTGAAAGTGCACGGTTGCCATATGAAAATCTTCCTTCTTATGTGGATATAAGTGAGCAGTTTTATGACCGTGATTTGGAATCTTCACCTCACCTGAGACGGACCGGCGGCTCACAAAAGTGGACGAGCAATAATAATAATAATAACAACAACAATAATAATGTTAATAGCAATCAGAGATGTCGCATGGAAACGTGTTTCGATTTTAGTAAATGTCGTGGTGAATTCAAAGTGTACATTTATCCCCAATCTGAAGAATCAGAAACTGCAACAATTTTAACCCCAAGTCCATCATATCAAAAAGTGTTGAATGTGATTCAAGAATCACGTTATTACACGTCAGATCCTAGTCAAGCCTGTGTATTTGTTTTAGCTATTGACACATTAGATAGAGATAGTCTTTCAACTGACTATGTTCGAAATGTACCCGCTCGAATACAAAAACTGAGGCTATGGAATGAAGGTAGGAATCATGTTATATTTAATCTTTACTCTGGAACATGGCCTGATTATGCTGAAGACAGTCTGGGTTTTGATCCTGGAATGGCTATTTTAGCGAAAGCAAGCATGTCTGTTACAAACTTTCGACCAGGGTTTGATGTTTCAATACCTCTCTTTCATAAGAATCATCCAGAGAAGGGAGGTGATCCTGGTTTTGTCACAACAAACAATTTTCCAGTGTCAAAAAAGTACTTACTTGCGTTTAAAGGGAAGCGCTACGTCCATGGAATTGGTTCTGAGACTCGGAATTCACTGTACCATCTCCACAATGAAAAGGATATTGTGTTGGTGACAACATGCCGTCATGGAAAGAGCTGGAAGGACCTGAAGGACGAGCGATGTGATGAGGATAATGCAGAATATGACAGGTAAGAAGCATCAACTACTTCTGTACCAGATTTGTTTAATGAGACACGTTGAAGCATTATGTAGTGTATATATACGTACACCAAGTCTTGTTTGGGTAATCAGTGGAATCATCATCCTTGATGATAGAGGCAGATCTGGCTTTATTGTAATTGATTGTCAGAGACAATTTCAATGCAATTGTTTGCAGGGAAAGCTTCAGATATTTTTACAAGGAGTACACATTACTTGTAATTATAGGTTTACGTCAGTCTATGTCATTGTCTGTTCCTCTCATCTGTCTGGTGTCATCATCATGACAGTCATTTCGTATGACAGGGAATGTGTTTCAGTTTTTACATCTCGTGGAGAATGTTTTTAAATTTCTTAAGTTTTATGTTAGTCTTTTTGAAGAATATACAAGAAGTATTGTGCCAGTGGTTTGTGTTGAATATGCTAGCAAGTAGTAATATAAAATTCTTTAATTAACTGGTGTCTATATTTACTGAGTATTCTATGTGCAGGTTTCAGTTTAAGGTTGTGTGTAAATGGTAATAATTGGCATGATGGATTTTAATCTGTTTAAAACAAGGCAGAGGAGATTTTTATGTAAATTTGGTATGTTAGCTCTTTGAGGTTTGTAACATAGTAATTTTGTTCGTATCTTCTAAAATGAAAGCAAAAATATGGAGAGAAAATAGTGAGCTAGCGAGTTAACCCTGCTTACGCAAATGAACTGATTGAATTGGTGGGACAGATTGTGCTGGGTTTGATGTGGTCTGGTGTGGCTGATGCTTAGTGACTGGTTGTCTGTTGCCTGTCATGTATTTGTATTTGACAAGCAGACATGCCATTTGTTTTATGCAGGATGTGCTTGCTTTCATTGTGAGTATTATGTTAACATAGCAACTCAAGGTTTATACACAGAATAACACTCATACTAATATTCTAAAATTTATGCTTCTTAAATAATTGTAATGTGTATGTACATATGTGCAGAGTATTGAAGTTCAAGATTTTTATGATATCCGTGTACTGTACTGCAATATTGCACTTTGTGGTAACATGGCTGCAAATTGCAACATTGTAGAGTGAATTGGAATACTGTCTTTGATTATTCTTTATTGGATTCTGCTAGGAAATTCAAGCCCTTTTGTTTTGTGTGAGCGTGAAACTTGATCTTTTTCACTAAGAGAAGAACATGCATTGTGAGTAAGTGAAAGAAGGGTGCTGAGGAAAATATTTGGGCCTAAGAAGGAGGAAGTAACAGGAGTCTGGAGGGAATTGAGTAATGGGGAGCTAAATGACATGGAATCCCCACCAGTTTTGGGTGTGATAACACTGGATGAAGGTGAGATGAATGGGGTATTCGTTATGCATGAGAAACAAGAGAAATGCATACAAAATTTTGTAGGAGGAATCTTAAGGAATATGACTGCTCAAAGATGGGAGGATAACAAGGTAATTATCATTCACCATCAACACTACCATTAATGATGTTTGAGATGAGTTACATGGCTACGTGTTTCGACCACTTCGGTATCTCATCCAAGGTGAAGTTCACCCTAGAACAGGCCACGAATGTTCGAAGGGGAGTAGATGTATAGCTGTACTCTTTCTTTAACCTCGGTGTTAGATGGGGTTGGTGGTCAATACGATGCCCGGTCAGTATCTCATAATTGTAATAAATGGTTGTGTGGATGGTGAATGATGATTAACTTGTAATTTAAAAACACAACAGGGTACACAAGGTGTAAATTGGGATGATAATATTAAAATGGATCTTAAAGAAGTAGGATGGGATTGTGTGTACTGGGTTCATCTGATGCAGGATAGGCACCAGTGATATACTTTTGTGTATGTGATAATGAACCTTTTGGTTCCATAAAATACAAGAAACTTCTTGGCTAACTGAGGAGCTGTTAGCTGGTCAGGAAGGACTCTGAATCGTGGAGTTGGACAATTAGAATTAGACAACACAGGAAACGGAACAGATTTCTGTGTATGTTGTGGGAGATGGGATTGTTGTATGACATATTCCATTTGCAGTACTCTCAGCTTTGTGGATTGGGCATAGCGGTCTCTCCTGTAAGTTTTAATACATCTTTGGGAAGCTGGATGCTAATTCTGATATAATGTTTAACACTAGGTTTGTCAGTAGAACAGCTAACACCGTGTGAGCTGATTTTCATAATCAATCCTCTCATGAAAATGTAACTCGCTGTCATGGTCTGTGTTATGTGGTCTGTGTCAAATAGGCTAACCTATATAATATGACACCAGTATCACAGCGCTGCAAATAAGTCTCCAGTGATCCCTTTTTAAGGTTATATTTGCAGTTGAACTTAGCAGTACACTTGTAGACATAGCATGGGTCATTTATGCTGATCAAATTTCTGTGTAGGGCGGGCGTGGCAAGCAGTGGGCCCCCTCACCCTTCAGTACACATTGTTAAGTACGATATATACTGTGGGGCGGGGGGAGGGGGGGGGGTGGTTTGCGGGCAGATTTTTACCCATGCCCGCCAAGAACTCACGAGTGGAAGAACGACCTCTGATAGCAGTACCATATAATCTTTTGAACTTGAATGGAGGCATCACATTGTGCTTGGACACGTATTATGATATTAATAGTGTACATCAGCGCAGCTGTTTTTATTATGCAAGGTAATCATGTAGGATACATGTTTCGACTATTGAACAGTCATCTTCAGGCCTATTCTTTACAAGTTAGGCGACTTAACCTGTAAAGAATAGGCCTGAAGATGACTGTTCAATAGTCGAAACATGTAGCCTACATGATTACCTTGTGTAATAAAACAGTTACAGAAACAAAAAAACTAGTAAATATTTTAAAGAGTTAATTTTCAACACACTATTATTTGCAGATGACCAGTTCATTATTTTTGACACACAAGACAATTTGCAAAAGGCAGTTTATTTGTTATATAACATATCTAAAGAATATAATTTGGAAATTGCTACAAAAAAGACGAAGGTATTTGGTTTCGTTGGGACAGATCACCTAAGAACAAAAATTA
>Ga0131853_10023385_pt1 | contig 11162 bp, 7 predicted proteins | sample TergutLab28metaG_FD_92764 | JGI IMG/M metagenome (GOLD analysis project Ga0131853, IMG submission 92764) | Labiotermes labralis P1 segment gut microbial communities from Petit-Saut dam, French Guiana - Lab288 P1 (version 2) (version 2) | ecosystem: Host-associated > Arthropoda: Insects >...
TGTGTGTGTGTGTGTGTGTAGCTTTTGGTATCCAGCATGCAATGCGCATACGCCACAGTTTCATCCGTGGCCTGTCCGGCTCTACATTTTCCATACATATCTCATAAACGGCATGACTTTCCGGGGAGGGTTATTGAACATAAAATGTGTGTTGGAATTTCTCTACAAATTTGTCTAAAATGTATCTCATTCTAAGAAGAAATAAGCGAGATATTACCATAAATGTATACACGTCTCTAAGTAAAGTACACGATATTCTTGTCAGATTTTAATCAAACATTCACTTTCTCGAAATACTTTCGAAAAAAAATACAAAAATATTAAATTTCATGAAAATCCGTCCAATGAGAGCAGAGTTGTTCCATGGGGACGGACGGACGGACAGGCAGACAGGTGGCAAGCCATGACGGAGCCATCAGTCGCTCTTCGCATTTTTGCGAACGCGCTTCAAAATGAAAATACAGTGTATCCCACTCTCTACCGAACCCCGCATTTCTTTAATAATTCTAACACCAATGAAGGCATTGCAGCGAAATTTGAACAGGAGTAAGTGCGTTGTGTGAGAAATGAAGAGGAATGTGTCTGTAGTCCGCTTCAAATTTCGTTGCAATATCATTAGTGGTAAAATTATTACAGAAATGCCGGGTTCGGTAGCGAGTGGGACACCCGATATAAATTACAAGGAAGTCTGCAGCACTTCCACATCCGTCATTCCACACATTCCACGGAACACATGACACAAGGAGCCTGAAGTTTAAATGTCAACATGGAAAAGGAGGAAACATTGGATCTTGATAGAATGAAAAATAATCACGATGCAGAAAGTCGTGATCGGAAAGGAGAAAATATACGGTGGGTGGGAAGGGGTCGCGGGAGATACACGGCATATTTATGTAGGATAATGGCTAAGAGAATGGAACTGATTCCAGATACGTCAGAAGTCCTCTAATGGTCTGCGGTAGTCACACACGCCACATATTGTAACGTTTATTAACTTAACATTTCGCCCAAACAGAATATTTGTTCTTCATCCAGAACACAGTGAAAATGATGGAGCTCCTACATCGTAATGAGGATGTTCATGATCTGCACTCCTCACCAAACATTATTCGGATGATAATTCAAGTAGCATGAAATGGGCGGGGCATGAGGCACGTACGGAGGAAAGAGAAATGTAGACAGGATTTTAGAGTGAATACCTATAGGGGGAAAAAAAACACTTGGAATAGCTAGGAGTATAAGAGAGGATAATATTAAAAGAGCTCTTCAGGAAAAAGGATGCGAGGGGGTCGACCGGATCGATCCGAACCAGGATAGGTACAGGTGGCGGGATCTTGTGGACGTGGTAATGAACTAAGCTTCGTATTCTAGAATACGCAGGGGAACTTGTTGAATAGCTGGGGACTGCCAGCTTATCAAGAAGGACTCTGCTAATTGGAGTTAGTTAGGTCGAATTTTCCCACAAGAAATAACGAAAACTGTCATAAACACCATTCCGTTTTGTAGCGCATTCTCTGTGAGGTACGGTCGGAAGTTTTATATATCATTCGGATCAGCTTCGCCCATTAAAGCGGTAACACAAACTTAGCGAAACTTTGCCAACATACAAACATAAGATGGCCCATGGGGTTTATGGCGGTCGATAAAGATTCCACACCCCAGAAACGGCTTTCAATCGGTATTTAATCTGCACACGTTGGTTGCTCACCACTATCACCGCCATTACCACATTCACCATCACAATCACTACCACTAACACCATCAACACTACCACTACACAGCCGTGATCACCACTACAACCACCATGACCATCACCACCACTACAACCATGACCACCACTACCACCACCATGACTATCACTGCCACCACCATGACCATCGCTACCACCATGACCATCACTACCATCACCACCACTACAACCATGGCCACCACTACCACCACCATGACCATCACTGCCACCACCATGACCATCATTACCACTACCACCGCTACCACCACCATGACCACCACTACCATCACCATCACAACCACCACCACCACCACCATTATCACCGTCATCATAATCATCATTATCATCACCCTCACTTTAAGGCATACGGAATCTTCCTGTTACAGTTTTAGCTTCCAACCTTTTTCTTAGCAGTCCCTTCGTGTATGCTGGGGGACGTAATGAGTGTTCTTTTCCCCACAGCGTGAAGGCCGACTCCGGGGCACACACCGCCTCCTACCCAATGGGCAACAGAGCTAAAGCGGCCAGGACGTCAAGCCACCCGCTCACTTCTACCTTCTACCGAGAAGAATAATTCATGGAGCTATACCTACACTGATCCATACGTCCTCATGTTGTGATGCTTCAATACTTAACTTACATTAAAAACTTAAAAACAAGAGTTCCACATTCATCTTGTAGTGCAGAAAAAAAATTATTTCGAAAATAAATTCCTGAGAACGTCGAAATGCAAATCGACTCAGCTGTGGGTCCTGAGGATAATTTTAGACGATAGCTCGGGCAGATATGCCTAGAAATAACGACGCAGTTCCGATGTGTCATTTTTGTTTAAATAAAGTAACCTATTCGTGTTACACAGGCGTCTGCGGAGTCAGGCTCTCCATGTATTCCTGCCTCATGCATGTGGTCTTCGAAATAACTAATCCCATCCAGCTGGGTGCTAACAGTTGTGAACAACTAGTCATGAAATTCCTCTCATATACTAGAACGCAAAAATATATCAATGTGTTTACAACGGCCCTCTACAGGTCCGTGGACTTATAAAGATGAATTTAGTCCACAAACACCCATCATACTTTACGGCCCATTTTAATATTATCATATCATATACGTCTAGGTTTTCCAGGCGTTTCTTTCCTCCAGGTGTACCCACCAAGACCCTGAATGTACTTGTCTTTCCTCCCATGATGTTGACATGTCTGCCAACCAGATTAACCTCAATTTTATGATCCTAATATTAGCCTATGTGGCAAGCCATTGAGTTTTTTCCAGTATTCTGTTAATTCCTCACTCTTGGTTCGAAGTTCTCCACTCAGCATCCGATTTCTAAATAGCCTCAGCACATGTTCGTTCCTCAATGTGATCATTCACACCAGCACAAAACAACAGGCAAAGTTATTTAGATAGAAATTATTAGAAATAACATGACGGATAAATACACAGACAGGCAGACAGAGAGGATAATGTTTCACGTTTCCGTTCGTGATCGGTGAGCTCCTTGAGGGGAACTCCGACGGTGAGTTCTCTGAAAGCACGGCGATTCTGACACATCCGTTTTACCGTACTCCAGTTTCCTCTGCCTCTCATGTTGCACATACATGACAGGTTGAATTATAATTCGCCTTAGGATTTGCTACTTTTCATTTAGGGATGCCAGACTTTTAAAACGACGACGCATTACGGCTCTAACACACAGAACGACAGCCAACATTGCTGAAGCATCGACGTTAATATAAGTATCTAGAACTTCCATTACCTTTGTACCAAAAACGCTCCTATTTCGGTCTACGGCCTTCGTGTTACACAACGTCCATTATCGCTTTTCACAAGATCCCATCACTGAAATTTACCCTGCGCCAGCTGAATCCAGTCCAGACCCTAACGTCCTACAGTACATTTTCAATAGCCATTTTCTCATATATTTCTTATTCTACCGACTGACTTTCCCTCTTGACATTTTCGCAAAGTACAAATCCATCATCTCCACCACACACCCTTTACAACTCATCCATCTCGCGCACTGTCACTCGAACGACCTGAACTCATTTCGTACGGGGTACAAATTACGAATCTGCTCGTTATGCATTTCCTTCTGTCCTGCTAATTCCGATCAGTCTTGTTACGTCACAAGCACCACAGCAACGGCGGATGGTACGTATGATCGCTAAATGACGTTGCAGAAGTGCCTCAGACTGTGTGCCGTACCACCTTTACTCGTGTAACACAGCGGTTCCCAATTTGTGCTCCGCGCATCCCACGGAACCCGCGACCAGTTCCCAGGGGATCCGTGGATACATTTCTGTAACGGCTACTTTAAAGTTTGTTTGTTTCTTTGTTTTTGGCGCGACAGCCCCCAGTGGGCCATGGCTTCCTCATTCACGAAGTTTCTAGATCACACACCACGACGCACCACAGTCGGTAGGACTCCTCTGGACGAGTGATCAGCTCGTCGCAGAGACCTCTACCTGACAACACACAACACTCACAACAGACAAACATTCATGCCCCCGGTGGGATTCGAACCCTCAATCTCAGCAGGCGAGCAGCCGTAGACCTATGCCTTAGCCCGCGCGGCCACTGGGACCGGCACTTTGAGGTTTACTTAATTTATAATTAAAGGAATGTATTGTTAAAAATCATCGCGGAACGTCTTTAATTGGCGATATGTTTATTTTGTGTGAAAGGATACCTAATTAAGAAATTTCTTGGACCCCCGAAGCAGCGACAGTCAGCTTAATTAAGGTCAAATCACGTTATGCATTGTTGCTTATGCTACTGGCATGTAATCGTAGCTCTCTATAATCTGTTCTGAGATATACATGTGACCATCCGTGTTTACTTTTCGAAGTCAAAATGGGAAGTTTGGGAAACTATGGTCTAAGAGGCTGAGAAGACGCTATGGCCGTGCCATCGAATGTGGGCCTCTCAAACTGGAGGCCCGTGTTCGATTCCTGGTAAATTCATGCGGAAGTTGTGGTGGACGAAGTTGCACTGGGAAAGGTTTTCCTCCGAGTACGTCGGTTTTCCCCTGTCAGTTCGCGCAAAGTAGCCGGCGCTTAAGCGCCTGAACGATGACACTGTCTCTCTTGTGTATTACTGTAATACGAGTACAGAGCCTGTTTGTAGCAGCGCCGATAACCGTTCGGCGGCTACCCCGCGTCTCGATAACTGGGGGATGCCCTATAATTATTACCTAAGATACTCCCACATCTCATAAGAGATCCAGTAAGAATTTGAGCGGAAAACAGTTAAGAACAGAATCCAGTAAGAAAGAACCGACAATCAATTGTGCTATTCTGTAAACTATAATGGAGTAAATTTACTAACACAACTATGTGGTGGAGATATATATATATTACTATTACATAGAGAACAACTACATGTTTCGACGCTTGATAATGGCCATCTTCAGGTTGTACATGAATCACTTAATAAGCCCTTATACAAACATATATATATGGGGAAGGGGTGGGGGGGGGGTAAAGTGGGCACGAGATCTCGTATCTGTCAGAACGGTTGGGGTGTGTGGAATGCATGGAGGGTTCATGCTGTTACCAAGCTATGTCTAAGCTTATTATAGATAAATCTATGGTAGGCATCATCCTGTGTCTAATTGTGTTGCGTAATTATACTAAAGTCTAATGTACAATGCGCTATAATATGTAGCGTATGTAGCTATAATTTGTAAAAACTTACTCTAGTTAATAACAGTTTCTTATTAATTATATATAGAGAACAGGCTAATGTCACAATAGTCTCTTCTGTGCAGTTTTTTACCTCATTACCATGTCATTTTTACACCATGTTGGTGTGCAAAAACCAAAACAAAAACACAAAACATAAAACTCAAAACGAAAACAAAACCAAGAAAACAGGAAACAAAGGCACAAGACAAATTATATAATGAGGTAGATGTAGAATGAGATAAAATAAGTAAAATAAGGTGCAGGTGTTAACAATGGATGATGCTTACCATAGATTTATCTATAATAAGACTTAGACATAGCTTGATAACAGCATGAACCCTCCATGCATTCCACACGTCCGATCCGTTCTGACAGATACGAGATCTCGTGACCACTTTACTCCCCACCCCCCGCGCCCCTTCCCCCATATAAATAGCCCATATATATATATATATATATATATATATATACATATATATATATACATGTGTGTGTGTTTGTATAACTGATTATTAAGTGATTCATGTACAACCTGAAGATGGCCATTATCAAGCGCCGAAACATGTAGTTGTTCTCTATGTAATAATAATATAATATATATATCTCTCCACCACATAGTTGTGTTAGACAGTAAATTTACTCCACTATAGTTTATTATAAACGCAACGGGGCTGACGAACCTTATGACTACTCTGTAAGTCTAGGGGCCCACAGACCCACAAAGTCTGTGGAGGCCTTGTCATATGCAACCCCAACAGCCCGGACCGACAGAAAAGATACCAGCTCACGAACATGATAATCCATCCGCATGACAGCCAATGATAGATATGTGTTTACTTTCTTCAGCCGAACTGCACCTAGGCTGGCCTCAGGAGGCACAGATACACTGCCATATTATTCAGTTCGATTCCGGTCGGAACCAATCGTTGTGGTATAGGCCACCAACCGGAAATAGATTCCTCTCCGTTCGGTTCGAATCGGTGTAGTGTGTGCTAGCTTATGCCTGATTAATTTAAATCATCAATCATCTCTGCGGTGGTTCATCCTCTGTCCAACGAACGTCGCGACGCATAGGGTATGGCCCATACTTAATTCCTGGGAGATCCTGGGTTCAAATCTATGCCATGACACCGGCAATGCTGACCGAAATTGTTCGTGTATTTCCTCCGTCAATCCACGCAGTGTATCTCAAATTATACCAGGACCGATTCTCTCCACAGCATGACAAATTCACCACTCGCCATTATCCTATCATTCGACACTATACCTTCTGAGCTGCTGACAGTCGTTAAACTAACTGCAAGTGAAACATATTACTACCTTGTGAGTTTACACTTCAACCCGGTACATTCATATACAGTGCACCCTGACAGAGAGTCCCCCCCCCCCTTGCCACCAAATATACACCCACCGTCACTTAGCACGCATCAAAGCCTGTCAACAGAAAACAGAAATTCCCTATTATGCAGTATTTAGATCTACTGCCACAAATTGCGGTGAAAGACAGTGGCGCTACACAGGGGTTTGACGCAACTTCCAAATTTCGAGTTCAGAACAGTGTAACATACCTCGATTTACATTTGGGACACATCATGAAGAAAAAAAAACGCTCGCTATTTCTCTAACAAGCACGTAAATATGACGTAAAATGTACACCCCTTATTAAGTAATCCGTTCATAACCACGCCAGAGGCAAGTTTTGGCCATCAACATTTGCACAATTTCCGTGCTGCACTACTTTTGGTCGCGGAACTCATTTCCCAGTCCTTGCTCAAGGATACCTCCAATTCAACGTAACAGTGGGAGTTGTTTTCAGCAATGACTTGAAATATTCCCACATTCCTTTCTAATACATCTTCTTCAATTGTTAAGAATGCAACCCAGTTCCTCCTGCACAGCGCCCGCCCGCCACAGTACGTCCGTCAATATCGCAACACGGCTCCAGCATTTGTCAGCCACTCAATACAAGTTTTGACGCTAACAGCAGTGTTTGGCTGTAACGTGGTATGACAGGACACGGATGCAATCACTGTACTGACCCAGTAACATTCAACTTCACCTTATGTACATCGTGTGATCAGCTGTAAAGGAATACGACTCGTACTGCTGTGCAGGGCCCTCAGATCGCTCTCACGACCACAAGCACCAGCAATTAGATGATGCGAGATTTTAAGGTTCTCACGGCGGTAATGTTGATGATTCCCACATTCTGGGGTGGGACGCTGTGTCGTTGCACGTGTACTGCTTGCCCCCTGAAGAGGACATCAGTACGACCCTACGATACCTCGGGAAGTACACACCAAACGACACAGAGTCATATCCCTGAAGAAAGAACCTGCAGACAAACGACGTATCTGCAGTGTCTTGGTTTACGTCAAGTGCTCCTGTGCTAAAGTAAGCAGCGGGCCATAAACGTGGATGTGAGGTGGAAGTGTAACTTGCACTCATTCGTAACATCGGCACTACAGGGAAGTGAGTGGTCAGCTTCAAGCCACTGCTGTTTTGATCCCATGTAAGAGACCCTGATACTCATGATTAGGTAGCGAGCAAGTAACTTGCTAGTTCTTGTAGCAGGGATAAAGAGGCGTGCAGCACCAAGCTTCTGTCGTACTTTTCAAAAACGGCCACGGTGACTGAAGCTATGGATGTACCCCCAGCGCGGTAAAGGATTTTGCAAGAGGTACAACGCTGTCGGCCTATTTCCATGACTGATCTCGTTTGACCTCTACCGGTCCAACGTTGAGACACACACGACAGTGTTGTGCGTTGCACGAGGCCAGGTGTAGAGCTAAGATCGGCGAAGTTCTTGGGGATAAAAGTACAATGCACGTTAGGGTGACCTTACTGAGGGTACTTGATTGTATTGTGACTATTTTATTTGGGTGTATCTTGTACCGTGGTTGTTTCAGCTTGTCTTGTAATGTGTGGGTGTGTGTATGTGTGGGTTTTGTAATGCGTGGGTGTTTTGGTAATATGTGTACTGGTATTTACTGTGTTTTGTATTGTTTGTACTGTGTTTATTTATTCTTATTTGTTTTGTCTGTACTGGTGTAAGGACTATTGCCACCGAGTGATAACTCAATTGCAGTAGTAGTAGTAGTAGTACATTAAGTGCCGGATTTGCATTATGGGAAAGGGTTTAATTTCATACACAAGTCTGCTGGCTCACTACTCCCACCCAGTCTCATAACAAAATTTCTAGTCAATTTATCTATTTCTTTTCCTATGCACAAGCCGCTCCTAAGCCACAGCCGCCTTGCTGAGGTTTCTAGAACACGCACAATTAAATACGCACACAACCAGTAGGGCTCCTCTCAACGAATGAGCAACCCGTCGCAAAGGCCGCTACCTACACAACGAACACAAGAAATTAACAGCCATGCCGTCAGCGGGATTCGAAATCGGCGATCCCAGCAGCTAAGCAGGCCGCACGGCAACTGATCTCACTATGGCTGCTGGAAATAACCGTTTGCTAATTGGTCCAGGTACTGTCCGTTATTAATGCTGTACATCTCTAAGAACTACTTGTTATATGTTATTATGTCAGACGTGGATATCCAAACAGGTTTGTTTTGTTATACATAAAGTCACCTTGCAAAATGGTTCATTTGCATATTTCTATGGAAACGTTTTCCATAATGAAGTTATGCAGAAGTTAGATAATGACAGTACTAATATAGACCATGAGAACTTGATCTGAACAGGATGTCAAGAGAACTAGTTCCCAGGAAATACGAATAAGCTAGTTTATCGTCTTCAGATGCACTGGCTGATTTAGCCTCGCACACTTTTACCTATATTTCACATATAAACGCCATTCTGTTAATGACGTTTTGAGAAATGATCGCAGTTCATTCTAGGAACAACATAAAATCCGTAATACATTCCATGACCAAAATTCAGCGTGTATTTGAAGCAAGTAACACTTCAACAGTGCAGCTCCTACCTCACAGAAAACATACCACTTCTGATTTACAAGGAGCAGCTGGCTAATTCTTGCTAGAATTATGCGAAACACATAAATACACTCTGTGTGCACATGCCGCACTCAGAACGTTTCATTGCGGGGGCTGGGGGAGGGGGTACCCTGAGGATTATGATCTATTTCTCTTTTAGAAAACTAAGTTATAAAGAATTACGCCGCAAGTATAATTGTAACACAGCAGTGCTTTTGGATACATACAAATATAACTACATGTTCAATGACGCACTCGCCTAATTTAAATAACCAGGTCTTAACCTTTTAAAGCCTAGCGGTTTCTTTATGTACAACCCGGTTCAACATTCAAAAATTCTACACGGTTCTCGCTTAGCTTTGAGTATTTTGAACGGATCTCAGAACAGACAGCGAGTTTTACTGTATACATCATTAACTGACTGGTTTTTATAACCGTGGTGGAAAGTGTTTACAGCGCGGTACGGACTGATTCCTTATATAAAGCAGATTATGTTTAGACTTTAAAAGGTTAATCTTCTTGGTACCTTTAATTACATCTAAGACATATTTTATTTTATTTTTAAAAACTCTCATGTACCAGTCATTAGTCAATTTCAGTGGCTGATTTTGGCTGAAGGGTAAAATATGTAAAACGTTTAACATCATCGTGCCTACAATTTTTTTTATTTAGATTTGTGTGTGGGGGGGCTGCAGGTCGACAACCCCCGTTGGGTGCGCCCCTGTCTGTGTGAGTAAAATGTAGTAACTCAGTCGTAAATCAGGTCGTTATCATTGCGTTGAATAGGCCAAATTAAGTGGAGTCATCTCATTTTCACCGGATTTATAGTGTGGAAGGTACAGAGTTCGAATACGGGAAGGCGGCAACATCTGACACATATTTTCGAGGTCATTCGACCACATATCCTGTTTCAACTTCCACTCGCAGAGTGTGGGTGTGTTTCCACGTGTGCGTATATTTGTACTGTGTCTTGTGTAGAAATAACACTGACACAGACTGCTATACTGAAGCCACGGAAAGAAATCCGGCCCTCTCCACATATTCCTCGAGCTATTACAATTCTATTACAGTCTTGTGAGTTTGCTATGTGTGTGTGTGTGTGTATGTATATAATTAAACGAAGGTAAAGGTAAAGTTCACCTTAGAAAAGGCCACTAAAGACACAAGGGGAGTAGAGATATACCTCTACTCTTTCTTTAACTTCGGTGCCAGATGGGAGTGTGTGGTCGACGCCACGCCCCGGCCGCTGTAACCCCAGGAAAGACCCCGTAGTCACTGTACAGGAGGCTGGGTGGGCCAGTCTGGACGGATGCGGAAAATCTCGCCCCACACCGGGAGGCGATGCCCGCACCGTCCAGTCCGTCGCGAGTCGCTATACCGACTGAGCTATCGCGGCCCACTATAATTAAACAAAGCAAAGATAAAAAATAAAATAAAACAATACAAATTTAAAAAAACTATAAACAGGCTATTATTAACATAAAAAAGATGGGGGGGGGGGATCATGTTCTTTTCTAAACTGTTGTCTGAAAACCTTCCAGCTCGTTGCCAGTTAATTAAACACAATATTTCCACTAAGGCTGGCTATTTAATTAGTTCTGAAAAGTCAATATGGGTCAGCTGTACCAAATTATTCCCCAGCCGAATGTTCACACAAAATAACCGCCATTTCTACGTTGCTGAACACACAGTATGTCACGTGTTACCGAACTGAACGGATATACCTGTCACTAGCACACTGCCGTTTCTATGTTGCTGAACACACAGTACGTCACGTGTTACCGAACTGAA
>Ga0131853_10023386_pt1 | contig 11162 bp, 9 predicted proteins | sample TergutLab28metaG_FD_92764 | JGI IMG/M metagenome (GOLD analysis project Ga0131853, IMG submission 92764) | Labiotermes labralis P1 segment gut microbial communities from Petit-Saut dam, French Guiana - Lab288 P1 (version 2) (version 2) | ecosystem: Host-associated > Arthropoda: Insects >...
AATACAAATAAAATATTGTTATATATAGGTATAGTAATAATTCTAGACGACTACGGGTGTGTAGCGGTATTTAGGTGTCTGAGGGAGGGGTGGGAGGGGGGGGGGGGATGATGATAAGTCCTCAGCTCGACCTACTTCCTGATGCCGTAGGACAGAATTGATAATGTCATTGGAAAGAGGGGTCTGTTCATTGCTGAATTGCAAGTCTTTTCTTGTTACAGAGGTTGAAAGGAAGCAGGTCAGGCAATGCGCGCAATTTCAACAGCATGGAGACGTGAGATGTCATCAAGTTTTTTTTTCCTGCAAGGCAAGGTGCCAAAGGAAATTCACGCCATTCTGAGAGAAACATGCACCATCATACGCCATCATCAAAAGCTGGATGGCCCAGGTTAAACATGGTGATTTTTCCACCTGTGATGCGCCTGATCCCGGACAACCCTAAACAGTGACCACCCCGGAGATTATTGACTAAATTCACGAGGTAATCTTGGAAGACCACCGGATTTTGGCTAAATCAATAGCTAAGCAACTGGGCATCTCACATGAGTGGGTTGGGTCCATCATTCCTGCAGATTTGGACGTGCGGAAGCTCTCTGCAAAGTGGGTCCCAAAATGCCAGAATACGGATCAAAAACTTCAACGGTGCCAATCGCCTGAGCAACTTTTGTGATTTTTTCAGTGCAATCCAAATGATTTCCTGTCACGATTGGTGACCATAGACAAAACCTGGTTATATGACTATGACCCGGAAACAAAGCAACAATCAATGGAGTGGCGGTATAGTGGCTCACCCCGCCCCAAAAAATTCTGAGTGCAAAAATCTGCTGGAAAAGTTCTCGCCTCTATTTTTTGGGATCAAGACGGCATCCTTCTCATTGATTATCTTTCAAAGGGTCAAACTATTAACGCCGAGTATTACTCAATGCTGCTGGTGCAATTGCAGGACATTTTGAAGAAAAAGTGCCGCGGGAAGGTCACCAAGGGGGGGTCTTGTTCTTACACAATAATGCCCCGGCTCACTGGGCACTTGCAACCCTGAAGAAACTGGCCTATCTGGGCTTCCAATGTCTTGATCACCCACCCTATTCTCTGGATCTGGCCCCGTCAGACTACCACCTGTTCCCTAGACTGAAAAAACAATTGAAAGGTCACCATTTTTCGTCCGATGCAGAGGTCACTGCTGCCGCAGAGACCTGGTTGGATCGACATCTTTCTGAATTTTTTTTGAATGGCTTGCAAAAGTTAGAGCAACGGGCTAAGAAGCGTATTGAGCTTCGTGGGGAGTATGTTAAATAAATCCTAAGTTTGGTCGCTGTAGTTTGTTTCCTTCCTGGTCGGGCTAAGGACTTATCAGCACCCCCTCATATTATGGGCCAGCCGTTAGAGGACAATTTGGGAGCAGTATATACACTAGCCATTGTCACATTAACATCACATGGAGTTGAAAATGCAGTATGGCCTTCTAGTGAGAACATATGAGAACAGTATGCAGTCTGCTATATCCATGACTGTGGAAATGCAATAAATTCCTTTCACTTGAGGAGGGTGTATAGATTTGTATACCCATAAAAACACTGTACTTTCATGAATACCCCATGCACATTTTTCTAAGAAAAATGTGAATAAGTAGTGGGGTGCATGAATGAGGCTAAGCAAGTTATTCATTTGTATGTGATGAGGTTTGCAATGGTCCATTTTACAAGACTGGCATCCTTCATTCCAAGCACCAACTTAACTTCCACTGCACCCTGCCCCTTTCACACGCGCGTGCCCCCCCCACCCCACACACACACACAGTGTTAATCTATGACCACACTCAAGGTCTGTGATGTATTATCTGTGCATTCTGCTACACATCATAAGAACATCCATTTATGATCTTTCACAGACTTTAAAGAACTATAACTTATTAAACAGATGGGAAAAAAATATATATATCATGCTGCTGTAGGAAATATGTTGTTTTCCCATAAGACGAGAAGCTCTTCAAATAAGCAAGCAGTAAGAGACAAATGGCAGCTTGGGTATGTAGCGTCTAGTGGAATGGAGGGTGATTTTCTTTTGAAATAAAAATTTACATTCTACAAGAACAAGGGTCTCTAAGCAGCACAGCATAATATTCTGGAAAATAAACAGTTACAGCAGAAATAATGAAGAATGTCATGTTGGAATTGCAAGACACCACGCAATGTGTATGCTTATACCAAATATGCATAATTTAATACTTCAATAAATCCACATGAACTATTAGGCATTTCTTATCCTTTACAACTAGGGTATAGCGTGTGTGGCTTTTTCAGGGGTGCGGGATATTTTAGACAATACAGTAATATCCGGCTGGAAATGGAAACTTTCTTGAAAGTCATACAAATATATGCGTAGTTCACATTCTCCATAACAGTAATATGGGACAAATAATGAAACCTGGCCTCCTATTATGAATATGGATAAGGATGCAGCCTGGCCTAAATACATAAATAATACAATCCTCATTCTCAAGATACAGTTTCATATTTTTGTATTTCCCTGTTACCATACCTCAGCCTTCCAATTGTCTCCTTCCATGAGGACTTTGATCCAAAATCCAATACACATTCACACAGAATTATAACAGAAAAAGAAACTCAATACATACTGTATTTTTTGAAGCAGCGGATATAGGTATGCCTGTTCTAGTCACTAGTAATTTTGTGGGAGGGCCACCAAGATTGTCAGGATCAACTCGCTTAAGAATGTTGGGCCCAGTCTTGCCAATGAGTTGTCCTGCACGTATAGTAATCACTTTCTTCTTTGCTGTAGCAGGTAATGTTATGGGTGTGGTTTTGTGGTGCACAACTGTAGCTGTGTTGCCAGCTGTGGTCTTGTTGCTAGTGGTCTCTTGTGTTAGATTCAAGGCCAGCTTCCCTGCTTCTGTTGAGCAGTAGAAATATAGAGGGCATGAGGTAATGTGATAATGAAAGAACAGGAAAGATACACACTACAAAAATGTCAGAATTTCACATTTTTAATTGTACATGTGGAGTTAGTTTTGTTTTCAGTTTTTGGGATGGGGCAGGGTTGGGTCCCATGATACAGCAGCCATTGATGGGCACATTGTGCCAGTCATGGATGAAGAATGACTATGGGAAATTGACAGAATGATAAATAACAGTGAAATACCAAGTACTCGGAGAAAAACCTGTGCCAGCACCAAGCTGTTCGTCACAAAACCCATTTGGACTGATCTGACACCGAAAGTGGATATCCATGGCCTCAGCCATGGCACAACAAGAGTTATTTTGCTTTGTGTAAAGCTCAAATGATCAAGTTACACTCTAAACAAATTTTTATTAAATTTAACGTGGGTGCCCTTAACTAAAACAAACCAAAAACAATTTTAAAAAACTGCTATTAAGGATCAAAGATGTTATTTTAGGTCTCTGAATGAAATTGTAAATAATATTAGCCACATATTAATCACACACATGCACACTCAAACTGTAAACTATGTGCTGTAACAACCTGTATGTTCCACTCTGGTTGATGTACAACTGATTCTCTAATGATGATCTGTATGATCAGATCATCTGTTAAATTACTCTGTCAATAAAAACTGTTTGTGTAGTGTATAGTGAGGGTATTAATAATGAGTAAAACGGGCTGAGAGTGTTAAAGAATAGGGTGCCGAGGAAGATAATTGGATCTAAAACGTAGGAAGTAACAGGAGGCTAGAGAACAAAGTGTAATAATGAGCTTCCTGATTTGTATTCTTCATCAAATACAGTAGGGATAGAGGGTTAAATCAAGTAGAATGAAGCAGGTGGTGCGTGTAGTACACACAGAGAGAAGAGAATGTGTACAGAATGTTGGTGCAGAAACCTGAAGGAAAGACACTGCTTGGATGGCCTAGGCATAGATGGTAGAATAACATTAAGATGAATCACAAAGTAACAGACTGGGATGGTGTGGACTTAATTAATCTGGCTCAAAATAAACACAAGTGAAAAGCAATGAACCTGCTGCATAATATGTTTGGAATTTTCTGACTGGCTGAGAATCTATTATCATCTCAGGAAAGGCTCTGCTCCATAGAGCTATTTAGTTAGTTACATAAGCCTAAACTTGAGTATGTTCCAATTTAAAATGTTTCCTGAGGCCAAGAGCCAATCCAAGTTACATGGCATCAATTCTCTGATTCCCTTTGGTATGCTGACTATCCATCCTGCAGAATAACTGTAACCCCTCAAATCAAATCACACATATTTAAGACATAGCTCTGATTTATGTTTTAAGTGTGTGGGGGGGGGGACTCAAACGTGACACAGATGATGAAACAGTAGTAATTCAAACATGTTGCAAAGAGATGATAGAAGCAGTATATTACAGTGGCACATCTGCTGGCCTCTTACAAATATTAAAGCAATAAAACAAAGGATTTGAAAACAACATCTGACTTTATGGAGGCCAACCCAGCAGTGATCACATAAATCACACAGCATGTACCTGTCAGTACTACAGTCTGTCCATTCTCCACAGCCGATGCCACCAGTGTAGTCTCATCTGCAGGTAACATTGTAATACCATGTGCTTGCAGCAGTTGCAGTGTAGCACTCCCTCTTTGTTTCTTTTGATGTGGAGAGCCCTCTGGAAGAGAAACACTATGTATGTGCAAGACTATACTTCTCGCAGTGTGTGATGAAGCAAATGCCACAGCCTAGAACTGATGATTTGAAACTTCAGGGTGAGAAAGCAGGGCAAAAAAGAGGGAAAAGGAAGCCTAGGTATGGGTCAGTACCTGTTTGAATGTGTAGCATGTCAATGAAAAACACCAGTCCCAAATACACTGATTGCTAGAACAGTTTAAAAGAGATTTCTGTATTGTGTAGACACTAAATCTTGTTGCACAGATAGATCACTGACCCATGCTGTCTTGCTATGCACAAAGTCCAGCAAACAGTATCTGCAGTCCTTAAATAACATTCAAGTTCCAAGTTAAGAGTTATAGACTGCACCATGACATATATTATAGTTTTTGTCTAGTAAAACATGACAAACAATTGCTATTACTAGTACAATAATACACTTGAAATCCTGTTAATATGGAAATGCGGAGCATTATATTGAGTCTGATATCGTAATCTGTTTCCCAAATTACCAAGAACCTTATTACAATTAAACCGCACAAACAAACATTGATACAATTATTGAAGATACGAAATAGTCCAAGAGCACCACACAGAGATCATGTAAGGCAAGTAACTTTCACGAACAGCTGAGAAGTAAATCATAGGTACACATGTAAATATAAAGTCTTTCTTAACTCAGTATGACCAGAGAATGAGTATTAAACATGATGTACGCACATTCAATGGCCTCCTTCTCCTTTACTGTGTTGTCTTCTGCTAACAAAAGAAGTTTAAATGAAACAATTCCACTAATGAGTGAACTTTCTGTGGTAACAGATACTAAAGGTTCAGTATTCTAATACCTAGCATGAGCCTATCGAAACCAGTTCACATCACAATGCTATGATCATTGAATACTTTCTGCTATCTTCTCAGTACCCTAAGTGGTCTGTTCCACAACTTGCCTGTACAAAATTCTGTGTGCAGTTCCTTATGCCATCTAGGCTATGTACACAGCCAGCCATAAATTTGATTTTATAACCTGAATAATTTCACTGATAGAAGGGAAACAGATGTCAAAAATACAAAATTACATCTGACAGATGTTATGTCATTATTATATGTACATCAAGGTAGAATCACTAACTGTAATATCAGGGTTAAAACAATGTAAACACAGTGGCTGAGCATGGTAAGAGTAATAATGGAAATGAAACATGTCTGTAGAAATGTATCAATTCTCCATACATATTTGAGCATGAGATATGCCACATTTTCCAGATGTTTATTTTCACAAAATTCAGTGGAACACATTTGATTCTTTTACACAATTTTCTCCATCTGCAGATGTAGGATTTTTTTTAAAATCAGAATTGTTATATTTGTACTAAGGCTTTTCAATTAAAATAAGAATCAACAAAAAAACTGTCTTACATTTAGGTAAGTATACAAACAAGTGATGCCCATTTTCATCTAAGGCCATTAGATTCATTCATAGACACAGATGGAAAGGGAGAAAAAAACCCACCTGTGTTAATGGATGTCTTAGCTTTCTTTATGGACTGTGCTAAGACCTCCCGCCTCTCCACTGGAGTTGACTGCGACGATGCAGCTTCTGTAACAGAATTGTGTCAATGATTAGATTTTATCCCTTTGTTTCTAATTTTGTGATAATGGTAAGCAATAAATGTCAGGGTGTGTGAATTATGGAATGCAATACAGTACACCAGGGCCTTGTTTTATACACAATTTTTTACATTTTCACTTTAACACCATTGACCAATTTACACCAGTTCTTAATTTATTTCCATCCACTTTCAGTTTGTTCTTAATGCTGTTTTGGTGGTTTATTTCCATTTATTATTATGGAAATATCATTTTTGATTTATGCCTTTTTTAAGCCAACTTTTTCAGGAACACAACCAGGATGTCAAAGCCTTGGTGTACTCCAGTATTATCCAGATGTTAGTAAGGCCTGTCAGAGACAGCCAAGTGTCTTCAGAACTGCAAAAAGAAATTGAAAAGATATTTACACATGAGAGGAGCACAATGTCTCTGTTTACAGTTGTATACTGAATTATACCTTTTAAACAACTTTTCATTACAATATATTTTATATTTTGACATGGTGAAAATGTAGATTTCAGTCCTATAGGTTATTACACAGTTGCAGTCTGGTAGGTGGTCACTAATGCTTCCATGGCAACCGCTTTCTCAAGTGTTCAAAACCTCTACCCTGATGATGCAGATAACAAATCCCTCTTTTAACCTTTTGGCACCGGAATTATTTTTTAAATTTTAGCACACCCTGTAAATAAAATATGAATAATACAGGAACCAAATATATTAGAATTATGAAACAAACTGCATTTTGAAGAGAAAAAAATGGAGAGTATATACCATGTTTAAAATATTCAGTACCTATATTTGTTGAATAAATATATAAAATGCAACTTTAGAGGTTAGAAGTGCGGTACGACCACTATAGTTGACATTAGGCGTGAAAAGGTTAAACAATCGTAACCACTTACTAGACTGTACATTGTCATAATAAATACAAAGACCACAACTTACAAGTTTTCAGTAATATAAATCTGGACAAAATTACTAATAACTGCTGATCTTGATGTTTGCACCGTGCATCAATGATAATTAAACACTTTATTATCCAACTAATGCACAATATATAATATTAATATTAATAATCCCTGATGAGGGATCCTCTGTGATACGAAACATGTTGGAGCACTTTTAAATATTTTATAATTTTAATTGTATCTACATATTATATATTGTGTATTAGTTGGACAATAAAGTGTTTAATGACTGCTGACTCTATTTACATTTATCACATGTACTATGTGCTATTCCAATATGTTATGTAACTGTTTAACTGACAGAATTTAATCAAATTGCAGTCATGCAGTGTGAATGTTCAGTAATATGTGAAAGACCTGCAGTGGATGAGGCAGTGGCAGAAGTTTGGACCTCTTCCTGATGGGCAGGAGTGGGCACCTGTGCTAACTCAACTGCAAGACTCTGAGTGGCAGTCAGTGTTGCATCCTCCACAGCCTGCTCAGCTGCTGAAACTGACATTGCTTGCAGAGGTGACAGTCGTTCTGCAGCCGCCTGAAGCAGCTGCACGATGTCCTGGCGATTGTTGTCTTGTGCAATATGGAATGAAGTTTTGTCAAACTTGCTAACTTCATGGGGGTTAGCCCCATTCTGTAAAAGCACCTCCACAGTGTCCACATGCTCACGTTCAACTGCCCAGTGCAATGGAGTCATACGCAGCTGCAATGCAACATTTACCAGATAAAAAAATACAGGGCTCTCTGTCTGTCAATCAACAAATTTTCAACTTCCAAACCAACTGACATATTTAGATTAAACTCTGTACAGTAAATATATAAATAAATTGTTAGGAGAACCTTATACTTCTCCATTTAAGTCCACCATAACACATATCACATTTACCAGCACATATAAAGATTCAGTTCTTTGCATAAAAAAATGGCCCTAAAAACTGCAGTCCATTTCATATATCACAGACAGAAAATAAAATTGTACTTCTTCTTCCTAACCATTTTGTGTTTTATATACTGATGCAACTTTTTTTACACTAGGAAATGCAGTATGGTCAAATCACACTATCAAATTTCTAAAAAATTACTCCTTATACATAAATGTAATGTATGTAATTATGGTTCATATTTTTTAACTCAAACATTTTTACAAACAGGTGCCTGTACATTTAAGGAATTCCAACATAAAAGAGTGACAGGGCACTTACTGGATCTTCAAACTGTCTTCCTACACTGTATAATTTTTATTCATTCATAAGAACTCTGAAGATTATGCTTGCATCATCCTCCATCCTCTATGCTATCTTTGGTTTCACATGCCTTTGGAAAAGTACACTATTGTTCCCCTGTGTCTGGTAAGGCAGAACAATAGCCTAATTTTGCATGTAAAACTGAAGATAATTTAGACAACACTGAGGATGAAACAAGCATAAGCATCAAAACCTGTAAGACTTAGAGAAAATTAATAAAGTGTACAGACGTAGTTGGAATTTCCAATAAACAGAGAATCCTATGTACAGAATAAAGGCAAAAGAATCTTGGTCACATACTATCTCTACAGATGATTGATACTGCGAACAGCACATTTATAATTAAGATTAAAGTCAACTGAAGATATGATTTATAAATTCATAAATTTGGGACAACATGCGACATCTAATTAATAGTTTATTATACAATTAAATTTATATGAGAAACTGAACAACATGTTGACAATTCAGTAACTATGAAAATGTTTCATGAAGTATTTATGGAGAAAACAAGTAAAATATGACCAGCATGACTGGGAATCAGCATTTGGAAATGACCAGCAAGAACATGGAAACACTAAGTTCCACTTCTGTAAGCAGTGAGAGAGTGAGCTTACAAAAATATCATCTTTCTCAAATGTCTGACATACCAAACTCATTCTTGATGATCTGGTCACCCTAACAATAGCAACAACAAAAAGTATAAATTATGAAAATCCCAATTATTCTATTAGTTAGTACAAGTATAACAAAATAAAAAAAGGCACTTGCACTTTTCAAAGAGACAAAAGGAGAGGCAGAAGCAAACTTTCCTTGACCATGCCTGGCTAGAGAATTATGCTGGCTACCAATGACATAAAGCATGTTAACACTCTATGAATTGAAAACACAATGCCTCACCATGTCCTTTGAGTCCACTTCTGCTCCATGGGCTAGCAATAAATGTACAATGGCAGTGTTGCCCTCCTGAGCTGCGATGTGAAGTGGCGTACGTTCGACTTTAGTCCTAGCATCACGTGATATCCCAGCTCGTAGAAGTACTTCAGCTGTAGCAACGTGACCATACTGAGCTGCTAAATGGAGTGGGCTGGTTCCAAGCTATTAATAAACAGGCTATGTCAGTACTATTATCCTGAAAGATTACACGAAGGTTTCATGTATTTCAGCTTGAATTTCCTGGTTTTATTCTGCCTGCAAAATGGCTTTTGTTTCTCTTTGTCACTGTCTTCACCAATATCAGTTTCATCTCGGGCAGTCACATACATAAAGTTTAGAGTTAGGAAAACCTTGAACAGCAGATAGCTAAAATTAGGAATCAAAAACATGGAAACAAATCACAAAGTCACAGAAAACCCTTAACAAATTGAAAATCGGATATTTTCTACAGAACAAATCACCACTTTTTAATAAGTACATACCATCAAATATGTATAAAAATTTCACTTCAATGATAAATGAATACTAGAAGAGAAAATTAGAACAGCTGGAGTTAATTCTGAACGTAAGTGACATGAAAACATTCTTAACACATTGTATGAGCTTTTAAAGGGGATGCTGCTATGCATGGAATCACTGCCGTAATGTGTGCTGTGAATTTTTTCACTCACTATTGTCATACAAATCACAGGATAAAACACAAAGAAATACACTGACAGTACACAGCTGCCTTGAACTAATTAAATAATATATTAGTTAAATGATATTCTACCCCCATGCCTTATATGAATGACAAGCAAAAATAAAATTAAAAAAAAAAAAAAAATTACAGCCCAGATGTGTTACCCAAGTATGGATTTTACTGGTTTTCAAGGGTTTCACAAGGAATTCCCACACAGTATGGTAATGTCCAAACCTAACTACCTCCAAAGAGCACAGCACTTCTTCAGAAGCTACTAATCGCTAAGATGGATAAGAATTCCCTTGCCTATTAGGGGCTGAACATTCAATACTATGTTCATATGAACCAGTCAATAAAATTGCAGAACATGGCGCTACTTTATGACTGAGCCTCAGTCAGTTAGACTATGAAACATTAAATTGGAATTCTATTTCAGAGTGTTTTTTAACATGGGACTATGCACAGTACAGCAGATAACACTGCCTGTGCAGTGCTCAGTCCCATGTTAAAAAATACACTGTATATGACGAACCAAAGTGTCACTTAACACATTCACTGCCAGCTATTTAAATACCCAGGGGTGTTAAAATTCCAGCCATTTAGAGGGTCCAAAGCCCCTTCTTTCATGATTTCAGTAAAAAAATAATTACACGAAAACTATATGAGATAAAGACTTGAAATTTAGAACATACCTTCAGTAATGTTTCAGCATGTGATATCATGTGTAGCAGCCTTCTGGATGCAGAAAAACACCACACTGAGCACAGGAAATCTAGTTTATTTCTTCACATTTTTTCGCACACACACTCGACATTTTTGTGTTCGTGTTTTATCATTTTTTGTGGGTGGAATATGGACCAGATTGTGATTCTTTAGTTTTCCATCAAGCCTGCCAGGGGGGTCATTTTTTTGGGCACGTTTTGTTGGAGTAGGTGTAGGTATTCTACTTGAGCCTTGCGACTCGTCAGATGATGACGGTAATGATACAGCATCTGATGTGTGTATCAGATTTTCTGTGATATCTGACATGAAATCTAGGAATGATTTGTGGGAATTAGGATTATTCTTTGAAAAGGTAACATAACTGTTGAAAAGGCAACATTGG
>Ga0131853_10023389_pt1 | contig 11161 bp, 3 predicted proteins | sample TergutLab28metaG_FD_92764 | JGI IMG/M metagenome (GOLD analysis project Ga0131853, IMG submission 92764) | Labiotermes labralis P1 segment gut microbial communities from Petit-Saut dam, French Guiana - Lab288 P1 (version 2) (version 2) | ecosystem: Host-associated > Arthropoda: Insects >...
AGGCGTAGATGGGTGGATAATATTAGGATGGATCTCCAGGAGGTGGGATGTGTGTATATGGACTGGATTGGGCTGGCCCAGGATAGAGACAGATGGCGGACGCTTGTGAGTGCGGTAATGAACCTTCGAGTTCCGTGAAATGTGGGGAATTTCTTGACTAGCTGCAAACCGGTTAGCTGCTCAAGAAGGACTCTGCATCATGGAGTAAGTAAGTAAAAGTTCGAATAATTTGGAGACAACTGTGTCTCAGAGACTGATTCATTTGGATCAGTGTTGTATAAGTAGCAGCCATTTTAGAGACTTCCAGGGCCAAAAAAAAACGCCCCTCACGACAAAACGTAAAAAAAGTGTAAACATTAAAGTATAGCATCAACTGTTGGTAGAAAAAAATAAAATGGGCCAACAGTTATCCCGGCACACAACCCCATCAAAATATGCAGCCCGCAACGCGCTTTGTCCTACATGGAAGCAAAACGCCGCTCCGTTGCTCCCAGGACATAAATATGATCACTTCTCGGGACAGCTACTTCCTTCTTTATGCGTTACACTTACCATTCTCTTCCACCCCTCTCGTCTTCATGCCCCTACAAAAACTTTCCCATCCTTCATGCGTGTATTTTATATGTTTGTTTTCTCAGTGTACCAAAATTTGTACATTTTCTTGGCTTACTTGAACGCAGATTTCCGACTTCATAAAAATTTATGTGAATGATACCGAATAGCGTGAGATTGTTTGGTAGCTACCTACACGGCGTCACGTCAGAGAAAACTGCGTTCTTAATTATGAACTATCTGTCGCTAATGAGACCAGTTAATATAGGAAAATTATTATGAACTACCTGTCGTTAATGTGTACGAAATTATATAGGAAAATTATTTTGATTATGAACTACCTGTGGCTAATGAATACCAGATAATATAGGAAAATTATTGTGATTATGAACTATTTGTCGCTAATGAGTACCAGATAATATAGGAAAATTATTATGAACTACTTGTCGCTAATGAGTACCAGATAATATAGGAAAATTATTATGAACTATCTGTCGTTAATGAATACCAAATAATATACAAAAATTATTTTGATTATGAACTACCTGTGACTAATGAATACCAGATAATATAGGGAAAATATTGTGAGTATGAACTACCTGTCGCTAATGAGTATCAGGTAATATATGAAAATTATTATGAATACCTGTCGCTAATGAGGACCAGATAATATAGAAAAACTATCATGTACAACCTGTCGCTAATGAGTACCAGACAATATAGGAAAATTATAATGAGCTACATGTCGCTAATGAGTACCAGATAATATTGGAAAATTATTTTGATTATGAACTACCTGCCCCTAATGAGTACCAGATACATAGGAAAAGTATTATGAACCACCTGTCCCTAATGAGTACCAGATAATATAGGAAAATTATTTTGATTATGAACTACCTGTCCCTAATGAGTACCAGATATTGGAAAATTATTTTGATTATTCACTACCTGTCGCTAATGAGTACCAGATAATATAGGAAACGTATTATGAACTATCTGTCCCTAATGAGTACCAGATAATATAGGAAAATTATTTTGATTATGAACTGCCTGTCGCTAATGAGTACCAGATAATATTTGAAAATTATTTTGATTATGAACTACTTGTCGCTAATGAGTACCATATAATATAGGGAATTATTTTGATTCTGAACTGCCTGTCGCTAATGAGTACCAGATAATATAGGGAATTATTTTGATTCTGAACTAACTGTCGCTAATGAGTACCAGATAATATAGGGAATTATTTTGATTCTGAACTAACTGTCGCTAATGAGTACCAGACAATATAGGGAATTATTTTGATTATGAAACACCTGTCGCTAATGAGTACCAGATAATATAGGAAAATTATTTTATGAACTATCTTCGTTAATGAATACCAGATACTATAGGTAAATTATTTTGATTCTGAACTACCTGTCATTAATGAGTACCAGATAATATGGAAAATTAGTTTGATTATTAACTACCTGTCGATAATGAGTACCAGATAATGTTTAGTGTTTTAAGAAGGCGCAACAGCCCCCAGTGGGCCAGGGCCTCCTCACTCAAGAGGTTTCTAGATCACACACAACGACGCACCACAGTCGGTAGAACTCCTCTGGAAGAGTCGCAGATACCGCTACCTGACAACACAACACTCACAACATACATCCATGACCCTGGTGGGATTCGAACCCACAATCTCAACAGGCGAGCCGCCGCAGACCCACGCCTTAGACCGCGCGGCTACTGGGACCGGCACCAGATAATACAGGAAAATTATTTTTACAACCCGCATCGCTACTTCATTCGGACCGTTTCTCGCAACCACAGGCGATACAACTGTCGGCACTGTGCCAGTTAGATACCTGCGAGTCGACGTTCACGCTGGTTAGGTCACTGCACAGCTACTGCATTTAATGTCACGTTTGTATTTACCACGTTTAAAAAACGGGGGGTTGGGGGGGGGGCTGGAAATAGTTTCCTTCGACACGCAAAAACGCGTCACAACTAACAAACACGTTGCTTATTGCACATCGAAATTTTATAAGTTACGCTATCCGACGGGCAGTGACTAGCGACAATTGTCAGATAAAATAATGTCTGTATATCTGAACTATCCCTGATCCTGCAGTTGGTGGCCATGCAAACGCAAGGTGTCTAGTCTTCTACCGTGTTCCAATTCAGAATTAATTTTAAAATGTTTATTCTTTCATTCGTTTGTCAGGAGTCTCTGACAAACCCAAGGCTTCTCCACAACCGAAAACCGCACTAAGGCAGAATGCGTACGTACGTCCGCAACCGTGACGTCAGAAGTGGTCTATGACTATGTGTGACCACCGTCACTGACGAGGTCATGACTGTGACTCTTTTACTGCAGATTTGTGACACACTTGCACCGTTTACGCCAATTTATGAAATAAAAATACATCCAACAAATAGAGTATACCTGAGGAGCACAGAGAGCCCGAAACATGTAGATATTCAGTAATAACATACATGTGATCCGTGATAAATGTTTCTGGTTGTACCGTGACTTCGTTTAGTGCAGCTTGTTCAAGCTTACAGTTGTTCATCTCACGACTTGCCTAAGGAGGGTAATTACTAGCGTTGCCGGTCCCATTGTCCGTGCGGTCTCAGGAGTAGGTCTGCGGCCTCTCGCCTGCGGAGATTGTGGGTTCGAATCCCACTGGGGGGGGGGGGATGGATGTCTGTCTGTTGTGAGTGTTGTGTGTTATCAGGTAGAGGTCTCTGCGACGAGCTGATCACTCGTCCAGAGGAGTCCTACCGACCGTGGTACGCCGTTGTGTGCGATCTAGAAACCTCGTGAGTGAGGAGGCCCTGACCCACTGGGGGCTGTCGCGCCAAAAGAAAAATTACTAGCGTTTTGAATACAGATTACAAAGACGTGTGTCAGATTTCATGTTGGCGTTGTTTTGTGAAATTTAGTAACAAATTATGCTGACGCAAGGTTATACGATGCAACTGAAAACAAACCAAATTCATGAAGACATCCCACATTTCACATTTATCTTACCATCTCTTTCCTAATTCCATAATTAACAAGTCATAAATTTCGTTTCTGAGACAAGTGAAATAGATTAAGGAAATTAGTCCTGCATTACCGGTAAACCGATTGTTAAATGCAGAGAAAGCAGAACACGTGCGATCTGCGGTGGGGAAAGTGCTAATGAGGACAGTTTTGTCTCCGAGTACTACGATTTTTGACAAATGCGCAGCAAACATTTGTTCATTTTTCGCTGACGCAATACAATCGTAACAACTAGCGTCGTTATTAAATATGCACAAAAATAGGCTGCGTCAGTATTAACCCTGAGGATGGACATACAGCCAACTTCTGAAAAATAATTTTGTTTTTAACTGAACTTTCACAGCGTTCACCTGAAAATCACAGACGCGGCGCTTAAGCGAAAATCATAACCAATTAACACGCTTCTTCAAGCCATACAAGTTTCTTATAATAAACCCAAAGAGATGAACTAATATCTCAAATTAATTTCGGAATAGAACTCTACATGTTTCGGACAGAGAGGGTCCGAAACATGTAGATTTCTATTCCAAAAATAAATTTGAGATATTAGTGCATCTCGTTGGGTTTATTATAAGAATACATCACGATGGGCGGTCCTCTGAGGTCAAATCCACAGTAGTATACGCGGCCAGTTTACTTGGTATGACTGACTGTGGTGAACACACACACACAGACCAGCAAAATCCGTCAAACACAACATAACCTAACAGCAGCTACATGTTTCGACACGAATTCAGCCATCCTCTGTCCAACCTCGGGATGGCTTAGTACGAGCCGAAGTACGTAGTTCCATTTTGCGTTAAGTAAACAAACGTTGTGTTTGCCGGATATTCGTCGGTCTGTTTACACGCCAGTGTCAGGCGATCCTCCGACAATTCTCACTCATTTACCGCCGAACTCAACTGACGACCGACAACTCAGTCAATGTGCTTCATTCCCTTTTTCTGTCCGAATTCGCATTTTTTTTCTCCCCATTCACACACTTCCACACCGCGCCCCTCACCTCCATAACCCCCCACCCAACTTCCCACACTATATTTTCCCCCCTCTCCGGCCGCACATTCGCAGTTCACTCAAGCCTGTGAGCCACCGTAGTCGGGAGGGTAGGGGTACGGTGAGTGGAGGGGTGGGTCTGTGCCTTCCCGCCGGTACCATGATCATCATCATCGTCGCTGTCTTCCTAACGGAGTGCAAGTTCTGTGAGTATACGCTCCAGTTCCGCTCACCGCAACATTGGGTGGACGACCCGTCAGTTTTGGGGGGAGGGTCCTACTGGCACACTGTCTCAGCACTTGTCCGCCGTCTGTAACTGTGCACTCGACCGTCAACTAGTACTCCTACGTCCTGCTGATCCGCCTCAACGACGTCGCTGCTGATCTGCTGATCCTAGGAGCTGGCGCAACCTTCTGCAGTCTTCCTCCTGCCACTTGGGACCACTCGTCCGTAAGAGCAAGGGCACCCGGCAACAGAAACTCACCCAACCAGGTAATCAAAAAAGAAGAAAAAGCTCAAATAGACAATGACAGACAGTACAATGACACGATGGCCAATAACCTTCACGTAACTCCAAACTGTGCTCTCCAGAAGTGTTTCTGGTTCGCCATCTCGATTAACATTTAATTTAACTTCCCTGTCTTATTTGTTCCGCATCTCCAGACAAATTACACTCCTCAGTGCGTGCTTCCATTGCTGGCCTTTTTTTTCTTAAACTGTGCGTGCCCTGTATTAAACAACAGCACCTGGTCTTCAATACTGCATCTGCGTGTGCAGTTTCGAAACTGCGCTCTGACACCGTATTGATTTGCCCTGATTAGTAGCGTATATACAGGCGATGCCAATGACAGACGTCCGAACGCCATTTAGACAGCAGACACTTCCTGTAACGACACTTTACTGCACCGCAATGTAATTACAATTCTTTTCCAAAATTCCAATTTTTTAAACGGCCCGGTTTAATTAAAGCAACGTTAATTACATTAATCAACACATATTACATCACGCTCATTAATTTCTACAAGTGTCTGTGTACAATATCAATGTACGTTATACTCAATTTATTATCTGGTGAGTCATACATTGTAATTTCCTTCAGTATGTCCCAACTTCCGTGCATTAATCAGGTCCATAATACATAAATGACCAACAATAAGCACTTCAGTGTTAACGAAATCTTGTGTTCACAATATTCTCGCCAATTTTTAATTGTTATGGAGTGACGGTGACACAGCTAACCACATCTGTACGTCTGTATTCTTGTGATAATAACATCATCCTGAAGATGGCCGCAATAACGGCCGAAACATGTTGGTGACAAAAATTGTGAATAAAATACATCATAAATACTGAAGTGCATTTCGTTGGTTATTCAAATATTATGGAAACGTAATCTGCCTTTCGTATTTATCTTCTTCAAACGACAACATAATTCCTCTAATTCGTTACTGTCTTATACGTAGGCCTAATTTTATATCAACTCGCAAATACACTAGAACATCAAGACTTGTTTCATATTATTAATTCATATAACAAACAGCAAACAAATTAAAGCTAAGAAGCAAACGAACCGTTGCGTACAGCAAACTTGTTCAGTTGACGGTACATTACGAATGTTGTACATAAACGTACATTGCAGCAATTTGACGTTCAGGTGACCGTGCATCGTGATATATTCTTATAATAAAACCAACTAGATGCACTAATTTCTCAAATTTATTTTCGGAATAAAAATCTACATGTTTCGCACAGTTCCTCTGTCCATCATCATGAGTTTTTCACTGTAAACACAGCAATGGTATATGTCATACAGGTTTGCTGCGTGTACAGTGCTAAACTCCTGATGATGGACAGAGGAACTGTTCGAAACATGTACAGTTTTATTCCAAAAATAAATTAGAGAAATTAGTGCATCTAGTTGGTTTTAGTATAAGAAAATACATTGCAGCATGAAGTGCCACTGGACAGAATGTTGTGTTGTGTTCAAATGTCGGAGACATGATCGGGGATGTTTAAAAGTCGATTACCTTGGTTTTCGATTCTGCATTGCTAAAAGGGAAAAATTATTATTATTATTATATTATTATAAGTAGTAGCAGTAGTAGTAGTAGTAGTAGTAGTAGTCGCAGCAGCAGTTGTAGCAATAAAAGTAGCAGTGAGGGCATTCACCTGTCCAACATATCTTTTCCAACTACCGTCATATTCTATCCGCATATACCAGTACACAATTCAATGTTTAGCCCCGCAAGGTATGACAATATGCGAAGCGCACAACTGGTGCACAGAGGTAGAAAAGTGCCCTTAATAACCGCAAAAAAAGAATGAACGAGAAAATTACTGAGCCGCTGTTTAATTTGAGTCCTCTTTGAAGAAGCAATACAAACACAGAAGGTCAGCTACGCGGTTCTCTGTAAGGCGCGAACGGTTTTTTTGTCACAGCTTCAGCGGTAAAGAACAGCCGTCCACACGACACGCCATGGCTGCTCGCACAAGTACAGGCAGTGTCGACATCGGCTCTCAAAAAACGCGCACGTCGATCGGAATATTTTCACAGCTCACTTGTGAAGGACCACCAATGCATAGGTCGAAGTTCCGAAGTTGCTGGCTGGCCGCGCATTTTACTCGTTGTCTGGTTTAGACACTCTAATAAACAAATACTGGCTCCAACATGACCTACAATATTCTGCAGAAAACAAAGAAATTAAGCGACATACCAATACCCCAAATTTGTATTGATATTAAATATTCGCACGATATCTTGTCTATTTATCGATATCAAATGGACATCTCTTATCATTCATTGATATTCTAACTAGTCAGGCTTTACATTAGAAGCAGACCTTGTTCAAGTTTAAAAGTTCTGTGCAATGAAGACTGCTTCAAAATGTTATTTTCGTCAGCTCTGTTTACTGTAAAATCTAGCAAATAGAAGAAGTCATAATAAACACAACATACAGTTACATCTGACAATTAGCAACATGCGTGCATTACTGAACTAAAACACAGGCATGTATTTTACATTCTCCATGTAAAAAGCCCAACAGATTAGGCCTCAAATTGTGATCTCACGAAGCGGGCCATTCTATAATTTAAACACACCTACTTGTAAAACGGTTTGTTTATGTATTCAGACTAACCTAATCTAACAAGAATACTGTATGTTGCTGATGTTCACTACACCATGTTTCGACCACGTTGCTGGCTGCTTGTGTCTATGGTTATGGCAGATCGGTAGTCGTGAAGACGGAGAATTTCACGATCAGCTGACCAGCTGTTGGATTCTCAAGAAGGACTTTATTCTAAGCATTTAGTAGCAACGAAAACGGAATACATACATTATTTGGTACGCAGATAATTCGAAAACCTGCTAGTGAGTTTGAAAAAAACATATGTCATGAAATACCCGGCAAGTTCCCATATTTTACACATTTGCCCTTAATCTCCTTATCTAAAATACATACTCGTAATTCATCTTGAGATTTTGAAAGTTAAATCCCCCAAAAGATGAGATACACAAAGAATCCTTAATGGAGAAGTTTTGTCATGAATTAGTTTGGTAAATGTAAGAATGAAAGAAATCAAACTTACCTGAACACAAAGCGTTTACGTTTGTGAAAGTAGAAAGTAGAAGTCAGATAAAAGGTATGTGGCTGCATTGACTAATATGAACTTCCCTCTATTTGCGCGGAATTCTTATGATTATTTAAATTTTCAATTTACACATGACGCAAATATCAGTGAAAATTACCTCAAAACAAGCAGTTAATCCTAAGCAAAAGAAACGTGGCTAATAAAATATACAATAGTGAAGTTGGGACAGCGTAGGCGGTATAGTGACTAAATTATGGGATGGATAACTGAGGAATTCTGGGGTTCGATTCCAGATAGAGGCAAGAGACTTCTCTTCTCATAAACGCCCAGACCGATTCTGGGGCCTGCCCCACCTGGTACTTGGTATAAACCCGAGTGAAGGGGGGGTCCTTCTCTGGGGGTAAAGCGTACGGGACGGATAGTTGACCACTCACCTCCATCTTTTGTCGAGGTCAAGAAAGCATGAAGCTACACGTTCATTCCCCCTCCCCCCAAATATGACTTCACCCGTTCACAGGTACAACTTTCCACTGGACGGTGAGATACATATTCTGTGTTACTCATACCGTGTATTTTCGTATACAACATTCACTATATGGACCAACATAGGCACTTAATAAAATACAAATCACAAAACACAATTCTTGATAACTACCAATTCCTACGCGTTTCGGCACCGTAGCGCCATCTGCGAACACAAAGGAACCATTTAAGTGGAGCGCGGGACTTATGATCCTTCGTGTTCGTTGACTCCCTGAAGATGACACTCCGGTGTCGAAACATGTAGCAATGGTACTTCACGTGTATGGCGTTTCATGATCTGTAATGTACTGCATTTTATAAAGTGCATTTGTTGGTCAATATAATGAAGGAAAGATGAACACACTCACGCGTGTCTACTTCATTAACACAACGTTCAAATGCGTTCTGGAAATGAAACAAGACAAGAGAACTTCAAGAGGACAAATGTCATGGCGCAGAGTTTGTTACAATTTCGTGATACAGACCTTCTCATAACCAACTTTCTTTTTGAATAATCTTCCAACAAGTTGCGACTGTATTCATGTTATTACTTATCTGTAGACAGCTCTAAATGTTTCGGGTGTTGACACCCATCATCAGGAGCTCGTACAGCTGTAATTACAGCTTCTGGCACTGGTCAACCGGGTCTGATACCGTCAGCTCTCGTTGTTGAGTTGGACGGTATCAGGCCCGGTTGACCAGTGCCAGAAGCTGTAATTACAGCTGTACGAGCTCCTGATGATGGGTGTCAACACCCGAAACATGTAGAGCTGTCTACAGATATGTAATAACATGAATACAGTCGCATCTTGTTGGACAGTTATTCAATTTGATTCGCGATGCATGGACCCATGAATATAAAATCCAACTTTCTTTTCTTGTTTAACCTTCTGACGCCTAATGTCAACTATAGTGGTCGTACCGCACCGCTAACCTCTAAAGTTGCATTTGATATATTTATTCAACAAATATAGGTACTGAATATTTTAAACTTGGTATATACTCTCAGTATTTTTTTCTTCAAAATGCAGTTTGTTTCATAATTCTAACATATTTGGTTCCTGTATTATTCACATTTTATATACAGGGTGTGCTAAAATTAAAAAAATAATTCCGGCGCCAAAAGGTTAAAGGCACGATCAATTTTCTGTGTTGCAGAACGAACTGATCTCCTTTAAATCTAGTTCAATTTCCGTTTGTCTTGTAAGGTGTTCACAATACCGTTGGCAGAAACAAGTATGCCACTTGACACCCAATGATATACAGCATATTACAAAGGGTTACAAAAGGATTTCACAGAAGTCACATTACCGCACTTACGCTGTCACTGAAATGTCTCGTCATTTAACAACACGATAACAGGGTGCAGCTCGGTGCATGTTGTGATATGAAATGAGCCATTTCTCCAATTGCGAAATGCAAAATTATTCACGTAGGAATTAAAAAAATGATATATTATTGCACCAAAAGCCTTAGCGATTTTAGTTTTCCATCTCAATTACCCAGCGTCCGTGTGTTTGGTGACGTCAAGTCTTCGACGACAGATTTCTTATACAATTACTATTCCAGTGTGGGTCAAATGGAAACAATAAGGATCCAAAAGTAATCCAGACAGCATTTTGCGTGGCTGTAGGACCAGCAGATTAACCAGCATTGGTTAAAAGCATGTACAGCTGGAAATAAACAGAAGTATGATAAAGGCAATAAGAATTTAAGGTTTTCATTTAATTTAGCTAAGTCAACTACGACATTTAAGGCCCCGAAGACCCCAATTTGTTTTAATTTAAGATATGATACAAGAAACTGACGTTTTAAGGTCAACCCCCAAAATTAAGAATATGTCCCAAGCACTTTGGAAATTTTGTCATTTTGTGTCACAAATATTTCTCTAATTTTACTAATCAATACAATATCAAAATATGTTTTAAAATACATAAAAATGCGTTTATATTATCCAAAAATTTAAAGATCAAGATATATAGAACTATAATTTTGCCTGTTATTTTGTATGGGTGTGAAACTTGGTTGCTGACATTGCGGGAGGAAAGGAAGCTGAGGGTGTTTGAGAACATGGTGTTGAGGAGAGTATTTGGACCTAGGAGGGACGAGGTAACGGGGGAATGGAGGAGATTGCATAACGAGGAGTTAAATGATCTGTACTCTTCACCCAATATTGTGCGGGTGATAAAATCTAGAAGACTGAGATGGGCTGGGCATGTGGCGCGTATGGGTGAGGAGAGGGGGGTGTATAGAGTCTTGGTGGGGAAACCGGAGGGAAAGAGGCCACTGGGGAGACCTAGGCATAGATGGGTGGATAATATTAGGAATGATCTGCAGGATGTGGGGTGTGGGTATATGGACTGGATTGGGCTGGCCCAGGATAGAGACAGATGGCGGACGCTTGTGAGTGCGGTAATGAACCTTCGGGTTCCGTGAAATGCGGGGAATTTCTTGACTAGCTGCAAA
>Ga0131853_10023390_pt1 | contig 11161 bp, 10 predicted proteins | sample TergutLab28metaG_FD_92764 | JGI IMG/M metagenome (GOLD analysis project Ga0131853, IMG submission 92764) | Labiotermes labralis P1 segment gut microbial communities from Petit-Saut dam, French Guiana - Lab288 P1 (version 2) (version 2) | ecosystem: Host-associated > Arthropoda: Insects >...
AGACACTAATAAGACCGCTAGTGTCGTATGGAGCGGAAGCATGGACGTTGACGGAGAAAGAAGAACAAGCTCTACTAATTTTTGAAAGGAAAATATTTAGAAGAATATATGGTCCTAAATATGAAAACGGGGAATGGAAAAGTCGGACGAATCGAGAACTAGAAGAGACGAGCAAAGGATAAAATATAGTAAAATGGATAAACGTGCAATGGATAAGCTGGCTAGGTCACCTAGAGAGAATGGAGGAGGATAGAATACCCCAAAAGTTCTTCACTCAAGACCTGGAAGGGACGAGAAGAAGGGGAAGACCCAGGAAAATATGGAAAGAGGAAGTAGAAAGAGATCTTCTAGTGCTGGTAGCGAGAAGATGGAGAGAGTTGATGGCAGATAAAAAAAAATGGAAGGAAATTGTTCGACAGGCCAAAGCCCACAGTGCCAATGGAAGAAGTTAAAAACAAATGGCCATAAGCTATAATTGCCTTTCAGGCTTTATCCCACCATTAACTAATGTGGTTTTAAATTTTAGCGCATGGAGGCAATTCTTGAGTACTCAATACTTCCCCAGCCGATCACTAAATTATCTATAAAAGTAATCGTACATTACATAACACCATTTTATTGGGTTTGATAATCTAATATCGCCATTTTTAGCGTCTCTTTTGGCTTGACAATGGAACTGGAAAGATAACAAATTCCTGCCATTAGATGCTGAAGAATCAACGTAGTTAATCAGCTCCTGGCGTAACCATGGTGTAATAAGTGTTTGACTCCCGTCGGATGCAACAGTTTCTCTATTTACCATCACCCTCCAGAAAGCCCAGCCTTCTGTCTAGTGTAGTCTGGAGCAGGGGTGCGTATATACTGGCATTAGGGCGACCTGTCGATTAAATATTTTACGTCGGTCCCTAATATTTCTGGGCTTTCGGAACGGAACTTCCTCTATGCTCTCCTTCTGGCGCCTATAATTCGCCGGTGGTTCATGGCGTTTTGGAAAATTTCTTCATCTCTGATATGGAGACTGCATCTTCGGGGGTAAATCTTTCGCGGCGTGAAACTGAACGTGGACCTCCACGTAGTGCTGCCCCTCAGAATGCATGAAGGGATACTTCCTGTCCCTAATTTCTCTTATAACATGGTCGTACTTGTAGTTAAGTACAGGCACTCGCTTACCTTTTACCACGTTCGAGTCCGGTGTCGTTGCAATGGCGCTTCACGTAGAAATGTGACAGATTTTTCCTCCGAGTTTGCTGATATTGATTATCACGCAGAATTTGCTCTACCCACCCATCGTTCTGTTCAGTAGATGGCGTTGCCCTAGGCCTACTTGAGCCTTCAGTGACAATGGACTTAACTATACCGGGGTCTGCCAGTAATATACAGTATCTGTACCATCAATGTGTCACACATTTGACGTCATTGGTTGGGAAAAGGGATCAATATTCGGTGTACAGACGAGTTGACCTTCATCGCCATCGGGTGAAGGCAAATTGAAATATTAGCATTTCATCGTCATTTGTCAAATATATTGATGTGTGGAATTTACTTAACACAAACAAGGAAGCCGAAAATCTTTGCCTCAAAATCCCCATTCTTAGAGCAAACTAACTCTTTAACCCTTATCCTGCTAAGGTGGAGAATATGGTGAGCTCCTAATAATGCCAGCAGATGGCAGATGGGATTGAACTCGGCGTTTAAAGGGTTAAAGATAAAGATTAACCTGAAATATGGGTAAGATTATGCTTGTACCGCGCAGTAAACACAATCCCGCATCGGTTACGATATCCAGTCAGTTAATGCCGTTTGTAGATATGATCGCTGTTTGTTCTGAGACATAAATACAATGCGTGGACAGCACGTAGTATTTTTAAATGTTAAACCTGGCGGTACACATACTAACCACTGAATTATAAAAGGTTAAGGACGCCGGCTTCTTAACAATTTTAAAAAGAATTGCGCCTATATTGGGTCAGTGTAAAACATCATTTGCTTATTTATTATCGTATTGTACAACACTGGTAAATATATGTACCACCTGTTGTTATATTAAACATGTCTGCATTTTGCCTCATATCTGTTTCTTGTGATTCTTAACAATATAGTGTAGGGAAGGAGGTAAAAAGGAGTCTATATGGGAAAGGTTTATATGAGTAGTAAAGTGGTGAGAAGTAAAGGGCTGGGGTGAAAGCGTGAGTACAGTATGTGTGGGGGAAAATACTGGGAACTGTATATAGTACTTTCTTACTGTGGTGTATTTGTGTCATCTTATGTGTATTTGCTGTACTATGGATGTATTGCTGTTTTTACTTTAGATGCCGGATTGCTGGCTAGAAGTCAGTATTCGGAAGGTCCTGCGACCGGCCACCTCGACACAGGTTTTTCTTTGTTTACCTGTGTCTATAAGCAAATGCTGAGATGGTTCCCAAGATTCCAAGTTGCCACTACATGCTTCTCATGTAGTGGCTTAAATTCATTAGTAAACAATTTCATATTTTGTATACATGTAAAATAACCTCTGCCACCGGGTGACAATCAATTGGAGTTTATTATTATTATTATTATTATACGTAAATACAGTGTTCATATATTACATTATTGGCTTTGTGTTTGTACTGGAGACGTGTTTTGCTTTGAGTTTAAAGTCTGAGATTTGATGTACATGAAATTCTCTCTTTAAGATCAAATAATAACAGCCCTTCTGTGTCTTCCCTTGAACTTATATTTACTACTTACCACTTTCCAGAATATCTCCTTTTTTATGTTTTTCTAGATCAAAGGACGTTTATGTTTTCCTGTAATATTACACAGAATATAGCCCATTAAGTCCCCCATTATCGGCTCTTTGTACCACGTAAAATAATAGAAGGTTGCATGCGGAATTGATTTGGCTGCTATGTAAGCCAGCGGTTTCATCAGAGGTCAAGTGGGGTTCAAAGAGTTACACTTCCGGAAAGATGGTCCCAATGTAATTACACACTTTAACAAAACAGTTCACAGCAAAAGCCACAATGCCTCTTGGGAATTTGTTCTAAAAATCCATCCTTCCAGAACAATACCTGTGTCGCTGGCAGGTGGCAGACAGTGGCGAGACGAGTAAGGGCTTCTTCGGTTGCAGTCGGTAGGAAGTTTTGACTCATTTAGTGGAATCGTCTATTATACGTAAGGATTTAAATCTACTAGACATGTAGATTGCATTGGACCGCAATAAACCTAAAGTCTGCAGAATTTTGACTTGGAAGCCTCATTATACAGGGTTATTCGAAATGTTTGTCGGGGTTTTAACAACTTGTCATACACAATACACTTGAGATAGCAGTATGTGTATTTTTTATTTCATAGAACAACACTCCAAGTTTTTGTTACATACCTTATATGTGCACCCGTTGTGATTCTACAAACATCAACACGATAATCGAGTTCGTTCCAAACTGTTTGTAGCATTTCAGCGGTGATGGTTTCAGTGGCGGTTCCGATTCGTACCTTCAGTTCCGGTATACTTGCGGGAAGAGGAGGAACATAAACCTGATCCTCGACGTAACCCCATATAAAGAAATCACATGGGGTTGCATATGATGAACGAGGTGGCAAGTTGTTAAAATCCCGACAATCATTTCGAATAATTTCGCGACTCGTGAAGTAATGAGAGGTGTGATAGTAAAGCAGCGAAACTTTGCTAGTCGAACATATTATCAGTTCAATATGGATAAACCGCATGACAAAGAGATCTCGTTGAAAGCTCACAATATGTACCGTAACTAATGATCTTACACTGTATAGTTTTTCCTCTTTGTATATTTTTGTGACCTGAGGATGGCCCACGGTGGCCGAAGCATGTCGTCAGCCTAATAAAACAGATGCAAAGACAGTTGTTTTTTTAAAGTACCGACCCCCTCCTAATTTGCCTAAGTCGCAACGGGGGATGATGTGTCTAAAGAGTGAAACTGATCGTAGTAATGACAGAAATTGTCAGGTTATGAGTAGAATTGGTTTGACGTGAAGTAATCGAACAAACTAAGATCTGTTTCCAATGGCGGTAAAGCAAACCTATTCCTTTGCTTAACTAAGAGCTACCTCATCAAGAAGTGTGGAGTAGCGAGAGTGTATCTCCATTCATTCTTAACTTCGGAATTAGAGTAGGATAAATGATCTCCTTCACGTCATTCCCGCTTTAAGTTCTGAGATAGAGAGACCTGTACCTTACGTATAGGAGTTCAGAAGACCAAAGGTCCAGAACGGACACTGTAGTCAAGAGAAAAAGGGAAATTTCTACCTGCCACGTAATGATCACATATGGTGCCGCCTAGTCTGCGCTGCGGATGAACTTAAAAGCTGCTTCTGTTTAACAGAATATTTAACTAATATCTTGAAACCCACGTCCGGCAGTAAATGAATTATAAAAATTACAGGGAGATGGAAAAAATGAAATTTTAACATTTGGAAATATGGGTTAAGGAGCTGCATTAGTTTGCGTAAAAAAAGGATTAACAAGATGCACTATGATCGTGTTAGCAGCTAGTCAACGTACATGCATGATAAATACCATATGCTGTATGTACAGTAACTGCCTGCTGATGTTGAGTAGTTACTGTATTTGAAATGGGGGACCGCGGTGGCACAGTGGTTAAGGTTTTGTGCTACAAAAGGGTAGGTCGCTAGTTCGATCCCAGTTTGTGTCATTGGAATTTTTCTTTGACATAAAATCCTTCCGATCCTAATATGGCCCTGGAGTCGACTCAGCCTCTAATAAAAATGAGTACCAGGAGCATTTCCTGAGAGTAAAGGAGGCCGGTGTGTACGGCTGACAACCTTACCATCATCCTGTACCGTAGTCATGAAATCTGGGAACCTTTACTTCCTGGAACTCTCTGGGCCACTCCAGGCCTGCAACTGGACTGCTTTACCTTTTACCTCTTTTCGAAATGTGTAGAGAGTACAGCATTGAGATGAACTGATGAAGAAAATTGAATCTGTTGGTCCTTATTATGCAAATATATCATGATGCACGGTGCGTTGTGGGTAATGTGGACACTTGGTTTTCGAAACCCATTACCCCACTTTCCTTCCATAAAAAAAGGAGGTAAGCTTTTGATCCCAATATTGTGCGGGTGATAAAATCGAGAAGAATGAGATGGGCTGGGCATGTGGCGCGTATGGGTGAGGAGAGGGGGCTGTTAGGGTCTTGGTGGGGAAACCGGAGGGAAGGAACCACTGGGGAGACCTAGGCGTAGATGGGTGGATAATGTTAGGATGGATCTCCAGAAGGTGGGATGTGGGTATATGGACTGGATTGGTCTGGCCCAGGATAGAGACAGGTGGCGGACGCTTGTGAGTGCGGTAATGAACCTTCGAGTTCCGTGAAATGCGGGGAATTACTTGACTAGCTGCAAACCAGTTAGCTGCTCAAGAAGGACTCTGCACCATGGAGTAAATAAGTAAGTAAGTAAGTTCCTATCTGTAGGTGCCCCGTTTCGAATTATAAATCTATTAACTTACATTCAGTGACTCTGACACGAAACTGTGTCACTGGGTACCAAACTACAGCCGTGACTTGGTAGTTCCTGTGATAACGAATTTGTGAGTTGGAAGTGACACGAACATCAAGTAAATTCTTGTTTTCAAATAATTTATGGTGACATTTTCGGAAGGTACAGTCGAGAGCCCTGCGAATGTATTTTCTCGGCTTCCAGACTGGTTGCCTAAACTAATTAATCAGTGGAATGGGGTACCCGAAATTGGTCACGTAATTAAATCGTGAACACACGTGCACGTAATGTGTAAATTACTGCTTGTACGGTAACACGAACATGGCGGCGTCGCGAACTTTTTATTTTTTAACTTGTGCGGGTTATGTAGAACGATATTAATTTCTTCGCAAGACTTAAATAAAGTAAAGGTAAAGTGCACCCTTGTACACCCACTGAGGCTATGTACATGTCGTACGGTCCATAGGGGGAGGAGAGGTATAGCTGTACTCTTTCTTGACTACGGTACTAGAAGGGGATGAGGGGTCAGCGTCACGCCCCGGCCGCTCTTTACGCCCTGGAAAGACACAGTACCCATTGTACAGGAGACTGGGTGGGCCCCAGTGTCGCTCTGGACAGGTGTGGAAAATCTCGCCCCCACCGGGATTCGATCCCCAGAACGTCCAGCCTGTAGCCAGTCCGTATACCTACTACGCTACCTGGCCCGCTTCGCAAAACTAAGATCCCAACAAAATTCACAAAATCGGTTGTGTGATTTGCGTTTGAAACTCATCATTCCACACGCCTACAGTGGAATCATCAGGACATCTTTAACAAGAGATCTATTTGTTACTAACAGCGGGACTGAATGTGGTTCTGTGCAAGTTGTGGGGGTTGAAATAGGAGTAGCGGCGGGGGATTTCTTCGGATGGAAAGTAAAAGACTCAAAGGAAGAGAGACTAAAAGTAGCATAAATGTTTTTGCTTAGTGCCTCGTTTGAGTGCAGGCATTCTTTTCAACGGCACAGCCATTTCTGCGAAGACAACGGTTGAGTTGGTTGCGAGACGGTTTGAAGGTTCTGCACCAAGTGTGAGGTGAGCACGTGGAAGTTGTTTACGCGTCGCAGAGGGACAGAATGGAAAGCAGTGCGTCACTCAGGACTTCTGTTGAGGTGTGGGGAGGTCTGTGTACAAATGCGGCTTCTGCCGGGAACTTCGTGCTTCGGCGGATTCTACGTGATTTCGTGACAAGACGGGCAATGTAGTATAATGTAACATTGAGTCACGTTCCCGGAACTGTTGTTGTCGTGGAAGAGCAGTAAGTATTACAAATTCTGGGTGGGTGTCTGTAGCCTAATTTATCCAGCACAAAAAGTCCATGCCCGCTGTGATACTCCTATCTTCGATCTCTCTGATTCTATTATATTTACTCACTTTATCTCATAAACGGCATGATTTTCAGGGTAAAGAAATTCGATTATATTTTCCCGCATTATCTCATAAAGGCACGATTTTCAGGGCAAAGAAATTCTATTATTTTTCCCACATTATCTCATAAACTGCATGATTTTCAGGGGAAAGCAGTTCTATTATATTTTCCCACATTATCTCATAAAGGCATGATTTTCAGGGGAAAAATTCTATTATATTTTCCCACATTATCTCATAAACTGCATGATTTTCAGAGGAAAGAAATTCGATTATATTTTCCCGCATTATCTCATAAAGGCACGATTTTCAGGGGAAAGAAATTCTATTATTTTTCCCACATTATCTCATAAACTGCATGATTTTCAGGGGAAAGAAATTCTATTATATTTTCCCACATTATCTCATAAACGGCATGATTTTCATGGGAAAGAAATTCTATTATTTTTCCCACATTATCTCATAAACGGCATGATTTTCAGGGCAAAGAAATTTTCTCGCCTTGCAATGTGTTTTGATTTTATCTAAAGCTTTGTTTAAAATATTTCTCATTTTAAGGAATGGCTGAGACTTTATCGCGAATGTACATACGTCTTCATGTAAAGAATCCGTTTTTCTTGTCATATTTTGATGAAAGTGGAATATCTCGAAAGATTTTCAAAAATTCTCAAACATCAAATTTCAAGAAAATCCGTGCAGTGGGATCGGAGTTGTTCCATACGGGCGGACGGACAGACACATAAACAGGCGGACGGACAGACAGACATGATCAAACTAACAGTCGATTTTCGCAGTTTTGCGAAGGCGCGTAATGGAAAAATAAGTTTTCCAAACAGAACACATGGCAAAACTTTTCCCATTATACCGTTCTCATTATAATAGATCCGTTACGTTATTTTACTCTTATTCTCTTTTTACGAACAACCTATTATCTAATGTACATACGCTGAACTTATCAGGTATACTTTTAGAATTTCGCATCTTAGCCAAAGTTGTAATTTTGTTTCGCACATAATATTATATTCAGGTACGTTAATGATATATCGCCGGTCTTAATTTCACAGTTAAATTTATCGGCTTTTTATCGCAATAAAACATTTTCGGAGGTAGCCATGTTCCTATTTTACATTAAAAGAAAACGCTACTTTATCAGACACGCATACTATTCCGAGATTTATTACTATTCCTAATTTTAAGACACAAATGTATGTTTCTCACTTTTCAATCATGCCTTACAAATTCCTTTCTTTTTCAGCCTTATGCTCTTTTTGTTAATAAGAAGCACCAGTTAACGCCTCGTGGTACCCTGAAATGTCATAATGTTCGTGCGGTAAGCTTGTTCAAAGTCTAAGTGAATGATATGCACAGAGACCATTCTTATAACTTAAGTGTACTTATTAACTTCAACAAAGGAAAAAGAATCTAAACTTCAGTGTAAATGTAACAACAATTATGACCGGCCATGGAAATATTCGATCTTACTTTCATCGATTAAAAATTATAGGAAGTCCAGAGTGCCCATGCAGACACGGCACACAAAGAGTAGACCATCTGATATTCCAGTGCAAAAGGCTAAAGAAAGAAAGAGAAATTCTGGAGAACAGTGCACTTAAAGTAGACAGCTGGCCAGTAACTAAAAGTGATCTAATCAATAGGAATCGGAAGCAATTAAAAAAATATATAAACTCAATAGACCTTGAAAAGATAAATCATTCTAACGAACAGATGTAATGAACACTTAACAACAGAAATGTAAGATTACAATAGCATGTAGTATTGCTTACTGTAATGGAACACGCTAAGGATGAAAAAGAAGGAAAAGCCACTAAAATTTTATTTAATTAGTATACCAACTGATGCACATACATAAAAAATTCCGCATTGAAACATTAAAATTGCTCCGACATGTTTCGATCCTAAGATCATCATCGCGGAGCCACACTTTCCTCGCTAAAGTCACTATTAAAATTAGTAACTGATTAATTTCGTTGCATAAACAAGGTGTTGTGACGCCTGATGTCAACTATAGTTGACGTACCGCACCGCTAACCTCCAAAGTTGCATTTCTTATATTTATTCAACAAATATAGGTACTGAATATTTTAAACATGGTGTATAATCTCCGTTTTTTTTCCGAATGCAGTTTGTTTCATAATTCTAACGTATTTGGTTCCTGTATTATTCACATTTTATATACAGAATGTGCTAAAATTAAAAAAAAAATAATTCCGGCCCCGAAAGGTGAAATAATTCGACGATGTGCACGGTGCAACAATAAGGATTGCCACTAAAATATTCATTTCTTTGCATGTGCCATTGTTGAGTAAAGCGCTTGTTAAAGAGTGGTTTTGGTAAGGGTAGGCATTTCTGTGTCAGTTCTGTATTTGTATCTGGCTTATAATGTGTCGAGCCTACCTTGAATATCAAGTGCGCAGTTTTATTCTCAAGGATTGGTAGAGAGGAAGTCATGCCGATGAGTTCCTCCAAAAGTCACATTACGATAGACATTTATTTTATCACGTGACTGCTTACTGATCAGATATGTCTACGTGTTCAGTGGGTCGTTACTAAGCAGTGCTGACAACATACATACTGGTGCTCCATCTAGTAACATCTTTCTTTATGTTTACGTGCATATAATCCCAAAAATATGAGCTACTGTGAAAAGTATCAGCCATTTAGAACCTAGTGGTAACTCTATGTACCACTTTCGTGTTCAGTGGGTCGTTACTAAGCAGTGCTGCCAACATACATACTGATGCTCCATCTAGTAACATATTTCTTTATATTCACGCGCATATAATCCCCAAAACATGAGCTACTGTAAAAAGTATCAGCCATTTAGAACCTAGTGGTAACTCTATGTACCACTTTCTTTAATATTAAAATGGTTGCTCACATCGTGTGCGTGTGTTTGTAGGACGCACAAAATAAATAGCAATTTTTCCCTAATCGGCAACAATGTATTTGATTTGGCGATGGAGACGCTTGTTGTGGGACAGGAATTGAGTTTTAAATTTCACTTTGACGAATAATTTCTTTGTAACAAAGTTAGAGGATCCTGCGACAGACCACTTCGACAGCCTCTGTCTTGGTTCTACTCGGTATTTAAACAAATGCGGACCAGCAAGTTTTCCAAATTACATCTGCATCTCATACAGACACCCCATTTTGAATTTATCGAAATTTATCTTTGTAGATGAAGCGGCCACTAAAGCTGCAAGTGCTGCCTTCTGTAGTACTTCCATCGAAACACAACGTTCGTTATAATCATCGCTTATCATTTTGTGTGCATAAGTGCAGACGCCTATTAATTACTAGACGCCATGAGACTCCGCCTTAATTGGAAAGGAGGCATTATCAACCTGCTGGCATTTTGAAGTTCTATGCGTTGATTCTACGAAACAGCCTCGACGTCAGGTCATAGAAAAACAGACGCACACAGGATGCTAAAAGTGGTGAGCTGAGTGGTAACAAGTAATGTGCGAATTTGATGTGTTCTTAACTTAAGCATGTAAATATTACTCAATTTTTTTTATAGAGACCATCCCTTTGTGTATTAACAAATATGTATAATGTGTTATATACCCAGTACACAACAATATATCAGTACAGTGATACAATATATACAGTCAGGTCACATTATGGCAACATGTTTCGACCGTAAACGGTCATCTTCCGGCCATTGAAAAATGCTACTTTTATGTACCTTAATAATGTTCTTCATTGGCCTCAAGATGACCATTTACGGTGGAAACACGTAGCCTTAATGTGACCTAATTGTAGATATTGTATCACTGTACTGATATATTGTTGTGTACTGACGGTATATAATATATTATACAAATTACTCACATCAATGGAATTGATTACATTATTTTTATTATTATTAATCCCAAATGTAAGTTGTACTAAGACAGGTCCATAACAACTGAAAGAATTGTCCCTAACAGACCAGATATAATGGCTATGATTGATAAAACAAACAAGCATATTCGATAGATGTTGCAACACCTAACAGTCACATTCTTCACAGCACTATTCCCAACACAATTACACAGAAGCTCCAGACTCCTACAGATCTAAAACAAGAACTAACAAGAATATGGCAACTGTATGCAGTCTCTATAGTACCATTAGTATTGTCCACATTGGGGACTCACCATAAAAATTACAAGACAGTTTGACACTGCTGAATCTGCGCTCTGGTCTATATATTCTGATGTCAGAATCTAATACTGAACACGTGCTGCTTAGTTATAAAGTTTCCAGCAG
>Ga0131853_10023391_pt1 | contig 11161 bp, 5 predicted proteins | sample TergutLab28metaG_FD_92764 | JGI IMG/M metagenome (GOLD analysis project Ga0131853, IMG submission 92764) | Labiotermes labralis P1 segment gut microbial communities from Petit-Saut dam, French Guiana - Lab288 P1 (version 2) (version 2) | ecosystem: Host-associated > Arthropoda: Insects >...
AAAGTATATACATAATAATGATTTGTTTTTATTAATCATTCATGTTGATGTGTCGAAATTTTTTGGTTGGGGGGGGGGGGGAGATGCAAATTCTTTTTAACAGTGGGAAGATACTTTACAAAATCAAATCATCAGAATTATGGCTGGTGCACAACCCTCAACTACAGGTATTTAAAAAATAGAGACTTTACCTATCCCTGGTCATTAACATCACTGTCAATAATCAGTACAATCTTCAAACACATCAATCTATACACAATATTAATAAGGTAAAAAGATAAAGTAAAGTTCACCCTAGAACAGGCCACACAGGCCTAGAGGGGAAGCAGAGGTACAGCTCTACTCTTTCCTTAACCTCAGCATTTGACAGGGGTGGGCGGTCAATGTCACGCCCTGGCCACTTTACTCCCGGGAAAGAGATCCGGCGCCTACTGTAGAGGAGGCTGGGTGGGCCCCAGGGCCAGTTTGGACAGTTGCGGAAAACCTTGCCCCCACCAGGATTCGATCCCCTGACCATCCAGCCCATAGCAAGTCACTTCACTGACTACACTATCCTAGCCCATTCACAATATTAAAACAAGGAAAAATCACGTGAAGTTTCGGCAGTTTATCACATAGTCTGACAATCCCTTAAAAGAAAGATTTAAAACAGCATCAAGAAAATACTTAAAATACACTCCTTTTACTCTGTGGACGAATTTATGGTAAAGACGATCCTTAGGACTGTTTATAATATTTAACATTGTATAAGTTCTGTATATTTTGTGTATTTATAGCCTGTTCCACATCATATTGTCATTGTGACACTTATGAATCCATCGAATAAATGAATAGACGAATGTAACATGAAGAAATGCTGAGGACTGCACTATTTGAAGTCAGCCTGGAAGCAACACAAGGATATGAGTCCTCTGCAAGCACAATTAGTTGTTATTATAGGATAGGAGGACTCTGTGAACCAATATGTATTTAGTTGGTTTATCCTCTTGATAATTCTGAAACAATGTGTTAACTCTTCACAACACCATTCAAAGCAAAACAGTGTGTCCAATCTTACACATCTTTGGGGTTCTTTTACTGAAGAATTCCAATTCCAAGACCCTTCAAGGAAACTGGCTGAAATGTAAATATAAATATTTATACATATACAGGGTTATTAGAAATGATTGTCGAGGTTCTAACAACTTGTCAGTTTGGAACAAACTCGATTATCGTGATGTTTGTAGAATCACAAAGGGTGCACATATAGAGTACCTGTAAGGTATGTAACAAAAACCTGGAGTGTTGTTCTATTACATAAAAAAAATACAAGATCTCAAGTGTATTGTGTATGACAGTTGTTTAAACCCCGACAATCATTTCGAATAACCCTGTATACACACACACACAAATATACATAAATATATATAACATATATAATGTAAATACTAGGTAAATTTCAGAACCCAAGGTCCCCAGACCTCACGCATGGGTTCACAAACGGCAATGAGGCATGGATGCAAAGATGACCCAAGATATACATTCAACAGGAAAATGAGTCATAATGTATATCCAACCCCAAAATGGCCACTCTAAATATCTTAAAACAGCTTAGTTACTTATCCCCACATCATTTCTGAACCTCAAATACCCACAGCCATGTAACCCCTGAAAATCAAACCCACATTCACTGGACATTTCTCAAGAATATGCCCCCTGACACAGACATACAGCCCTGAAGCAGTTCGTAAGATATAAATGACACACATTCACGAACCCACCTTTGAGGCATCGTGACGCAGTCATCAGCAACAGTGCCTGGAGGAGGGTTATTACCATTCAGGAACAACCTGGTGTTTATTCTTTTTGTTACAATAATGAAGGTCATCTTTACTGGCAGATCACCATACATCCTCTTTAAGTTGGAATTCAGGTTTTCCACCTCATGAGTACATACAGTATGGATGTCACCCTCACCAACGCCATCCCTGTATATCACAATTCGTTGTGGGAGAGTTCCTTCATTGAACTCTTTGTACTTCTGAAGGGCCTCTGGGGGAGAAAAAATTCATGTCTTTGTTAGGTTATGAAAATTCAAGAATTTGAAAATAAAATTTCAACCTCACTGCATCTCAAACACAGTGGAGGTTTGGTGCCACTGGTATGATTTTTATTACAGTAACAGTTATTTAATATATAGGAGACATTACATAAACTTCAGTAAGATTCTGTGAAAATAACTCAGAGCCTGGCAGGGAGGCTTTCAAATGCCACCATTTCCCTAGGAGGTCTTTTAAAAAATAATTTTAAAATATTGAACAATGTTCTAAGAGAGTATATAACACAGGTGTCTAAACAAGAACTTGAAGTTCCAGTTCCTACACTTGTCGATGCATAGTAAGGATTTCATAATCGTATGTCAGGTCATTGCTGGGCAGGAGCTAGCACAACTAGTCCGTGCAGCAAAGCGTTAAAAACATGCTAATGCCAGGAATGGGTGGAATTGCCTCAGTGTTTAATTGCCCACACACCAGGGAAAGAGTTAATGGCCTGAAGTATGCAGATGAGTTAGTGTCTCTAACATTTTGCAGGTGACAGGTTTTCAAAGAACAGTGTAAACAATCTACTTTACACACAACTTTGAAGAGTTCCTATAAAGCAAATGTAACATACACCCTTATCTGGCCGCTCTAATTAATTATTATCTCATCAATGAAATATTCTGATACATGCACATTGAGAACAGTTGTTCAGTTCTTGTCCATCTAGCAAAGCTCTACTGTATTATACACAGTTTACAGCATCCAATGGAGGACAATTATAAATTATGCACTGAGAAGAGTAGAGAAGCATGCTACAGCACCCAGTCTGCAAAAGTAAGAGTTATGAATGTTAGAAGCTTACAAGGAGAGCAAACAAACTCACTGGCAATGCTGGCAGTCAAGTAATTACTCAATTCCTCCCCAGACGCGTGTGCAGCCACAGTTGAGAAGTAGCGACTGAGTGGCTTGTTCAGTGAGGCCACTAAGGCTGCATATGAGTTGGATTTGTTACGAGTATCATGGCATACATCAAACCCAACTACCATCAACCCCTAGAATAAACAATGAAAATATTAATAAAATTCAACCTTTCTGGGTTATGATATTGTGTTGAGTGGTAATGTTACAGAAGTTTCAGAGTCGTTGCTGACTCCAATCCAAGAACAAACGGACTGCTTTAGATCCAACATGGAGCTCATATGCCCTTCTGAAACATCAACTATCTACCAATCAGAATAACTTCATATCCGAAAAGAATTTATTCATCAGCAATGTTCTAAGAACTTCAAACCTCACAGCACAAAACATTTCATACAGAATTCTCCACTTCAGAAAAAAAACCTCTTCCTCATGTTACATGTTATAACATTAACTGGGTCCCCTATGCAAAACTACTATTTCTGCCACCTACTCCCAATCTGTACCATATGTATTCCAAGTCACAATATTAATCAATCTGCTGATTATGGGAATACACCTGTACATTTTCCTTCCCTCCTCCAGGACACAAGGCACTTCTTAATTTGAAGAAATCTATCACATGCTGCTACTACTGACCAATCACTGCACATGATTTCAAAATCACATACTATGCACTTTTTTTCCCCTATAAAATATTAAAAAATGGCAACTAAGGCTAGAGGGAACCACATTAAAGACAAATACAAATAGTGAAGAGAACCTATGGTAAAATGTCCTTCAATGGTTCAAAGGCAATTATGCCCTTATACAAACACATCACTATTTACTTACAGAAAGTGGAATTTCGACTGTCCAGGGGGCTCCGCCAATTTTGCAGGAAATCTGAATTGCCACTTTTGTAGCAATGGACATAACACTTTTGGAAGCGAGATTCTTGGCCACTATCACTTGAGTTGGGACTGAAGGAACAGCAAAAGAAATGTATTACGCAAAACATCTCACAAGGTAAATAAAATGTTAATTATAAACACTCAAATTAAACAGCTTCCCAAAGCACGCTTCTTTAATCTGAAGATACCAAGATATTCATGAAATTGCTGCAAATTTCTTATGCAAGATCTGTAGTTTTTAAACGTGGAACAAAGAATGTGATTAATTACACATTTCAAAACTGGAGGTAAAACGGTTATAACAATACCGTACTCTTCCTCAAAACTAAGAGCAATTCTAATTTCTAATCAATCTGATAAAAGAATAGATGTTGCAATGACACAGTAAAATAGAGAAGAATTCTGTTATTACATGTATAGTTTACAGCAATGAGATTCACTCTACCAACAGCTGAAAAAGTAACAAACATCTGTATGTTGCAGAGTGAATTTATTTGGTAATATTGAATGCCTGTTCAAACTTTCATTATTACAGTGACTTGCAAATTCTTGCTTATATTTAACCACTGCTAGTGCAGAACCACATACCTGTGGAAGTGGCTGTTTCTCTTTCTTAGAGTTACATAAAGAAAAGAGGTGGAAAGCAAGGCTAAGACTAGGCATACAATGATATGAAAGTAACAGGAAATATGGCACATTACACAGTAGACTTTTGCATCCATGTATCCACATTAACAGACCAAACATTACAGACAACTGAAGAGAATTTTGGACGTGACAATCTGGAAAAGATAAACAAGCGGCCCAATCCCATGACAGCCAGATGATGGTGGTAACAACATTATGGTACACGCTCATACTTCCGTCAACCTGCACGAGTTTGTGTTTGAGGCAGACTTCTAATCCTGCCAGGCACATGGCTGCAGGGTTCGTGAGATATATACAGTGCGGTCCAAAAGTTTTAGGACAAATTTTTTTTTTTAAAAATCGAAGACACATGAGGACGACATACTTTTTTTACTTCAAAATAAGCTCCACTGGCATATATACAGGCTTTTGTGCGGTCATAGTTTCTGAAAAGCTGCCAAAAATTCCTCTTTTTGGACCTTCTTTAATTCATCAGTTACGGCTTCTTGGATCTCAGCAACATTCGCAAAGTGGAGTCCGTTTAACTACATTTTCAACTTGGGGAACAGAAAAGAGTCTGGCGGAGATAAATCTGGACAGTACAGGAGCTGATAAAGGGTTGTAACAATCTTTGGGGTCAAAAATTGGCAAACACCTGCAGCTTAGTGGGCAAGTGCATTACCATGCAAGAAGAAAAAATCTCGACAGCAGAACACAGCTGGATGAACCCGCCAAATCCACTTCAGGAGGCAAACCATTACTCCTCTACAAAATTCTGCATTTACTGTTTTTCCCTCTGGTACAAATTCTTTGTGCACTACACCATGAGAGTTAAAAAAATTATCAACATGGTCTTGATGCATGACCTTGGTTTGGAATTTCAGTTTCTTCAGCCAAGGGGATGTCTCACCAACCCATTCAGAAATCTGTTGCTTTGTTTTGGGGTCACAGGCACAAAACAGCAGGTCTCATCTCCCGTAATAATTCTGTTAAAAAAATCGGCCATCATGATAATGTCTTGGCAAGATGTGACTTGATCTTCCCTTTGCTCAGGTGTCAAGGAGTGTGGAACAAAACGTACACACAAATTTCTTTTTCCCAAATCCTTTTTCAGAATCCAAAGAACTACAGTCTTGGGGATGTTCAAAGATTCTGCTATCATTCTTGATGCGATTCAAAGGTCATTTATGACCAAATCAGCAACAGCAGCAATGTTTACCTCACTTCGAGTTGATTTTGGACGGCCACCTCTCTCATCATTTTCTACCAGGCCCATTCCGTCTCAAAATCGAGAATACCACCTAAAAATGTTTGATGGGTTCAAAGCCTCATTCCCATAAGCCTTCTGCACCAATATTAGTGTTTCTGTCGCAGATAGACTGGTTTTATGGCAACTCTGTTCATATCCGCCATCCATGACATACAAAGAAAACTGACTTTACATTTATAACTCGTACACTGTCGAAGATAAACAAACGAAAAGCGGCGTGCGAACAGATGTTGGCTGATAGTACAGGCGGATGCCAGTACCTGCGGGTAATATATTCCAAGACCTACCGCGGTTACGAGAAACTGCAAATAATACCTGAATGCTACAAATAACATGATATTTGTCTAACATACATAAATACAGTAACGTTTAATTGACAAATTACGCACAGTAAGGCATTACCAACATTAAATAAAGTAATAATAAAGTGTACTGTACACTACATTGTACATTTACAGTGTACTTTCTCTCTCTCTCTCTCTCTCTCTCTCTCTGACGTTTTAGCCTAATCGTCAAGAGACGATAGAGCAATGAAAAATCACAGTACCTGTACTGTACAGTATCAAGGGATGAAACAGCAATAAAAATCATGCTTTTCCATCAAAGCACTGCATAAGCAATGGAAAAACGTGCTACTGTTACACATTTTACAATAAAAATCATACGTATGTACCTGTACATAACCTGTAAAAAGAAAATTTTGTTTGTTAAAAATTATCTTAGCCTATTGTGGGTATTCACCAACTTCTCCATTCTTCTTGTTGCTTTCTGAACACAAACACTGCGATAATACAACAATTAATTCGAACAGCAAGAACGCAAGCAGCAGAAAGGTGGCATGTTTGTGGGGAAGCGTGGGTACAGGGACAAAGGAAGATGGGTCAAGTACTGGGTGCGTTTGGGCTGTTGGATTTCACTATGTTACTGCCCGTTCTTGCTTGGTGCGTGTTTTGAAACTTATGAACCGTTTATTTCTTTAATTTTCCAAATTTTTTTCAGGCTGCGGTAAACCTTGGATAACTCTACTGCAGATACAGGGGTCAGCCTGTACTTAATTACTGGGTTCGCTGAAAGATCGCTCTAATTCTGTTATTTAAAAAAAATCAGTCCTAAAACTTATATCGCACTGTGTACATTGCAATGGTAAATTCTTTGAATTCCTACAGGCTTCTGGGTGTTGCCTACATCAGCCAGTGTACCATTTCCAAGGAGATTATGCACACCATCAAACCTCTCCCTGTGCAGCCTAAGTGTGTGTGTGCGCGCGCATGCGCACGCACACACACATGCACAATGACACTGCTGATTGATCAGATTACACAGCAGTAAATCTTTCACCTAGAAAATCAGATGTTAAGGCATGTTCCCCATTTCAGTACATATCTTCCATGCACCTGCTTTTCCAAAATATTTTCCTTAAAATCACACTGTAAAACAATATCAGTTTTTCGATGTCCAAATATGAATCTGATTCTGAACCAACTTGCTAAGTTTCACATGACAGGGGCATAGTGCCTCAAGGTGTGCCTTGCCTAAAAGTAGGGCAGTCACTGCCACGATCATGAAAGTTCCTTACAGTAAGATGACAAGTCAAACCACTTCCATGAACAAACTCGCTGCTACTCTTGTTATGCCATCTCTCACTCCATTTCAAGATCCATTCTTTATCTTTAACAAGATCAGGCCATGCCTAGGCTCAGATGATTGGTCACTTGCCACTTACAGTGGAGGCCCAGGCCCAGATTCAATCCCATGCCAGTCCATGTGGCATTTGTGGTGAACCAAGTGGGTATGATTTTGTTCCACGTACTTCAGTTTTCCTGTTATCACCATTCCACACTATTCATAGTTGTTCATTCACTGATCACTGACATACAATCTCCGCAACTGATGGCATTGATAACCTTTAGTGTACTGTCATCTCAATTCCTAAATATAACCAGATTACTGCTCAATTTGAACACCCATTCGGCACCATTTTGTTTCATAATTAATTTTCATATAGGGCAAAGCACAAATTTTCCAAGAAGCTACAAGTCACCTCAAAATTCCAGGTGCCAGAAGGGTGACATGAAGCATGTTCCCTACTGAGGATACATAAACATTAGATGCCATCATACAGAATTCCCCAGGTGACCTGTTTCCCATGATATGTGCACCCCTGTTTACACAAACAACACACACCCACACAATTTTATAAGCTAAAAATTTCAAGTAACAAGTACAATGTTAAGGCATTTCATTACATTAAAGCACAAAATCACTTACTACCAGTACTTGCTACAAACAACTAAAAATAATCAACAAGCCTACTGATTAGAACCCCAAGCAATGTTAAAGCCCTACTCACCTGCTCTGTCTACACAGCATTTCTTCTTGATTGAGGCATAACGGTCTAACCGATTATTGGTAACAACACACATTATCAACCGCGGATCTTTGTTTGAGATTACTTCTTCCAGTGCCTCCACATATGTTGCTGCACGGTCGTCTGGAATATAATGACTAAAAGGAAAAAAATGTTACAATTATTTTGATCAAACATTTTCCCAAAATACTAATCTGCTTTTAATATAGAGCACAAAAAAAGTCCTTCTGTCTGTTTGCTGAGCACTCATAAATCAAAAGCACGTAGGAATTAAAAGCAGATTAAATTTGGGGCATGACAGCTAACATTTGGTTCACAATCTTCTGCCTCCCTGTTTTGCTATTTAAAAACATAAACAGTAACACTTCATCCTGTTTCAGTTCCAATGTGAACTTAATATACGGATATATGTGGCTATGGTGGAGAATATCTTGTAGTGACTCTTTTCACTGGGACCAAACCACTTACATGTAATCTGCACTATCTGAACCAGAAGGCTGGCTTTTGCCACACTATACTTCTGTCTCAGGCCACTCCAAGGTTCCCAAGTACAGATGGTCTATTATTAGAGCCTGGGGCAATCCCTGGGTAGCATCAGTTTGGTCATGGTGACACCATCAACTTGGTCACAGAATATGTCAATCTTTACATGACCTACATTCACATATGCAAATGCATGTAAAAAACACACCCAGAAATTCATTTCATATATTTAGACAACAAGGAAATACGTAACATTTGAAGACATGCTGCATAATCTGTTTTATTTTACATAAGATGCCATTTATTGCATAAATTTCTATTCAAATAATATACTTTTCACAAACCATATACTAAAATTTAAACACCAACTTGTTTGTTAACGGGTTGTGTCTCTTATTCTCATCAAATGATCCCACTTGAACAAGCATTGAATTTAAATGGTATAATGAAGTCATAAAGCACCATGAAAATACTCTTACAATAACAACACTCCAATAAGAATAACACAAGTAGAAGACAACTTACTAGTACGGTTGTGGGATTACAAATCTCATGCCCTGAGCAGCACGAACCATAGCGGTTACAAAGTTCTGGGCGTCTCTTTGTAGCCTGGTTGGGTACATCACTACCCAATTCGTCAACGCAGGAATTACCAACATGGGATTATCTACGAAAATGAACATTAACGGATTTTAATTTTCAAAAGTAATACCACCCAAATTAGCCTGGAGAATCCTTCACCCCATCTGATACAGACTCCATTATAATGCATATGAACAAACCACACCATAAACAACTCACCCTAGAACAGACCATGAAGGCCCGTAAGAGCAGTACAGGTACATCTCTCTTTCTTTACACTTGGTACTAGATGGGGTGGGTGGTTAATGCCATGCTGCAGCCACCGTACCTCCGTGAAACAGACCCAGCACCTGTTGTATAGGAGGCTGGGTGGGCACCACAGCCCGTCTGGACAGGTACAGAATATCTCACCCCCCAATGGGATTCGATCCCTGGACTGTCCACGCCATAGCTATTCTGGCCCACCCATACCATCCCACATGTACACAAATATTGGTTGCACCACAATCCTTAGAGTGGAAAATAAAAATTAAAAAAAAAAAAAAAAATCAAAACTTGTAATGGCCGTAGTGAAAAACTGTTAACCATTTCAATATCATGCAATCAAGTTAGAATGGATAATGACAATAGGAGTAAAAGTGACAGCATGAATTTGTAAAAAGGTAAAGTGATCCCATTACAGGCCCGGTGTGGCCCAGAGGGTGGGTAGAGGTATAGCTCTACTCTTCCATGACCGCAGCACTAGAAGGGAGTGAGTGGTCAGCAGCACGCCCCGGCCGCACTTTACCCCTGGGAAAGACATGGTACTCATTTTACGGGAGGTTGGGTGGGCCCCAGGGGCCGGTCTGGACGGGCGGAAAATCTCGTCCCCACCAGGATTCGATCCTGGACCATCCAGCCCGTAGTCAGTCGCTACACCAACTAAGCTAACCGGCCCACAATATGAATTCGTACATGACAAATAACCAGCCATCCGACACAGCAAATTGACACCATCCATAACATTTAGCAGTTCATCACTGTTTGCATATGAAACAGTGACAGTGCTAGACAACATAAGAAGGAAGAACACAAGATACACTGCGTGGTCAAACATGAAGCTATGAGATGTTAAGAGAACATGGTAAAAGAAGCAGGAAGGGCAACCAGAGTGCACAAGCAATGTCTGCAGAAATGATGTCCGCAAAGAGAATAAATCTGCAAATGCAGCTAAAAATAAATGTGTTTTCTATGGCACAAATCCATGGACACGGCAACTCAAGATAAGCATCTCAAATAATGACAGTAACACAAGGTACTATATGGCAACATAAATGATCCAGAAAACTGCTCATTTCAGGTATTAATGCAATTCCACATTCAACATTTGTTTCCAAACGAGGTCCCCAACACAACAATGTCTATGCAAAATGTGTGTGCACTCCTGTACATACAACCCCACATCATGGAATGTTGACAAATATATGACACATGCTTTTCAATACACACACAGCAAAATCTCTATCCAACATTCCCTTATGCATCTTTTCCTGCAAGTAATGTTCATTTCTTCTGGTCCCAATAAACTGTTGATATAAACAATACACTGTATAATTAGATCAGAGGCACTCTAACTCATACTGTCACTTTCTTCCGTAGTCACTGTAGAATTCTTGGTCCTTATCCACAAAATCCCAAAATTATTATAACTCAGAGAAAAGAAGTGAAAGTAACAAGATGTTATGGAACATACCGTGGCGGTAACTTGGCTGTACCAGTTATTACCAAAAACTTATGTCATCAAGTGTCACCCAGCTGTGAAAAGATGCGTGTGTGGTATGGGGTGATCAGAACACTGCAAACCTGTAAACTATTCTTAGTAATTAATCAAACTAAAGCACAAATTTTTGTTTTATGATAAGTTTATTATATGCCTCTACATGTTTCGAGCACTGTGCTCATCAGGAGGCGAAAATTGTACTATACAGCATCTGGTGTCATCACTGAAACAAGTGACTGG
>Ga0131853_10023392_pt1 | contig 11161 bp, 11 predicted proteins | sample TergutLab28metaG_FD_92764 | JGI IMG/M metagenome (GOLD analysis project Ga0131853, IMG submission 92764) | Labiotermes labralis P1 segment gut microbial communities from Petit-Saut dam, French Guiana - Lab288 P1 (version 2) (version 2) | ecosystem: Host-associated > Arthropoda: Insects >...
CGCCGCCGCGGTTGGACACCTTCAGCGGCTTCAGCGAGAGGCCGGGCTTGGGAGCGCCATCGCCCGCGGCGAGGTCGATGTGCTGCTCTGCTCCCCCGAACGGCTCAACAATCCAGACTTCCGCGATGAGGTGCTGCCCCGCCTGGCCGCCGACGCCGGGCTGGTGGTGATCGATGAAGCGCATTGCATCTCCGACTGGGGGCACGATTTCCGCCCAGATTATCGCCGCATCCGCACGCTGCTGGCCGAACTGCCGCCTGGCATTCCGGTGCTGGCAACCACGGCCACCGCAAACGAGCGAGTGACGCAGGATGTGGCCGAGCAGTTGGCAGTCACCGGAACGGCGACACTCGGTGACGACGTTTTGGTGTTGCGCGGCGCCCTCGACCGCGAGTCGCTGCACCTGGCGGTGCTGCACCTGCCGGATCAACCCACGCGCATCGCCTGGTTGGTCGAGATGTTGCAAGACGCAGATGGCTCCGGGATCGTCTACTGCCTGACGGTATCGGCAGCCGAACAGGTAGCCGAGCAGCTACGCACCGCCGGACTGGCCGTCGCCGCCTACACCGGTCGCACCGACCCGACGCAGCGTGAGGCGCTGGAGGCCGACCTAAAGGAGAACCGGGTCAAGGCCCTCGTCGCCACCTCGGCCCTCGGCATGGGCTTCGACAAGCCCGACCTAGCCTTCGTCGTTCACCTGGGCGCGCCCGCCTCCCCCATCGCGTATTACCAGCAGGTGGGCCGCGCGGGCCGCGGCGTCGATTCGGCCATCGTCGTGCTACTGCCAGGGCAAGAGGATCAGGCCATCTGGGACTGGTTCGGCTCACAGGCGTTTCCGGCGGAGGCGCAGGTGCGGGCCACCCTGGCCGCGCTTTCTGAGGCGGAGGGGCCGCTATCGACGGCGGCGCTGGAGACCTGCGTTGACTTAAAGCGCGGACGCTTAGAGACGATGCTGAAGGTACTCGATGTGGATGGCGCGGCGCGGCGCATAAACGGCGGATGGACGGCCACCGGTCAGCCCTGGGCCTATGACGCCGCCCGCTACGCGCGGGTGACCGCGACCCGTGAGGCCGAGCAGCAGGCGATGATCGACTATGAACGCACTCGGGGTTGCCGCATGGCCTACCTACGCCTGGCTTTAGATGATCCAGAGCTTGCCCGCCATGATGTGGACGAGTGGCGCTGTGGGCGCTGCGATAACTGCGGCGGGGTTACCCTGCCCGCCGCCCCCGACGCAGAGGCCGTGGCAGCGGCCCGCGAAGAGATGGATCGGCCCGGCATTAAGGTGGAGCCTCGAAAGATGTGGCCCTCTGGCCTAGCCACCCTGGACCTAGACCTGCACGGCAAACTCACAGCCAACGAGCTGGCCGAACCGGGCCGGGCCATCGCCCGTCTGGACGGCCTCGGCTGGTCTGGCCCGTTGCGCGACCTGTTCTCTTTAGGCGCTCCCGACGGCGAACTCCCCGTCCCCCTGCGGAGAGCTGCCGCCCGCGTCCTCGACGACTGGCTCGCCTCCCCCACCCCAACCCACACAAACGACACCTCCTCCCCCACCCCAACCCACACAAACGACACCTCCTCCCCCACGTCATCCCAGCCAGGCGATGCTTCCTCCCTCACGTCATCCTGCGCGAGCGCCAGCGAGTCGCCGGACCCAGACAAGCCCTTCATCGAAGGAGTCGTCGCCATCCGTTCAATAACCCGCCCGCAGCTCACCTTCCATCTGGCCGATGGTCTGGCCCGCTACCTGGGCGTGCCGCTGATCGGCGCAATCGGCCCCCGCCCTGGCCTAGAACAGCCAGGTCGCCACGATGTGAACTCTGCGATGCGGCTGGCCGGGGTAGCTAAGCGCCTGGAGCTGCAATTAGCCGAGGCCGCGCTCCGTGGCTTGCCGGGCCGGGCGATCCTCCTGGTGGACGATTACACCGAGTCCGGCTGGACACTGACCGTGGCCGCTCGTCTGCTGCGCCGGGCCGGGGCGAGATCGGTTTACCCGTTCGTACTCGGAGTGCGATGAGCCGCCACCAGATCGCGCCCGATTCCCAAGCGCGGGGCCGCCTGCGTCGGGTCGGCGTCACCATTGCAACTACTGTGGCCATTTTGGCCGGACTAGCTTTTGCGGGAAGGTCCATGCAGCATCACATCGCGTATCACCCCTCCCGCTCGCCGCTGCCACCGGCGGTGGATGTGCTGCCCTGGGCGCAGGAGGTCGTTTTGACCACCGATGACGGCCTTGAACTTATTGCCTGGTTCGTGCCTCCTGCCCCGGGTATTGTCCCGCGTAATCAGGCGGTGCTGTTCGCCCACGGCAACGGCGGCGCACTTGATGGCCGCGCCTCTGCCTTGCGGCGGCCCTTGCGGAGCGAGGCTTTGCGGTGCTGATGCTCGGGTATCGGGGCTATTCGCGCAATCCGGGCACCCCCACCGAAGCGGGGTTGGTCAAGGATGCCCTGGCCGCACAGCGCGAGCTTGCAGCGCGCGGCTTCGCGGCGGCAAGCACCATCTACGTTGGCGAATCCATCGGCACCGGCGTGGTCACCGGCCTGGCCGTAACGACACCGCCCGGCGGCCTGGTGCTGCGCTCACCATTTACCTCGCTGTGGGATGTGGGCGCAACCATGATCCCGATTTCGCCGCTGGTTAGGTTCATCATGAATCGCAACGAATTCCCGGTAGAGCGACAGATTGCCTTGCTGACCGTGCCAGTCACGGTTATCCACGGTACCGCCGATGAGGTGGTGCCCTCCGCGCAAAGCGTTCGCGTGGCCCAAGCGGCGAGCAATCTCTTCGAGGAGGTTGTGATCGAGGGTGCCCGCCACAATGACGCCCTTTGGCTCGGCCCCATCGTAATCGAAGCCATCGAACGCCTAGCCGACACCCTTATCAAGCGTCATGGCTAGACAGCCCGCGGCGTTACATGTAACACTGACAGCATGGCTATCGTCACAGAACGCGTCAGCAACTACCGCGCCCGGCTGCGCGCCCAAGGGCTGCGGCCCGTCCAGCTTTGGCTCCCCGACACCCATGACCCTGACTTCATTATTGAGGCCCGACGCCAATCACTTCTTGCCGCCGAAGCCGACCTCGTGGACGACACGATGGACTTTTATGCCGGAATTACCGGTGAGGTCGTCTGGGGTGAAGAGTGAAGCGCGGCGAGTTCTGGACTGTGGCCGGAGCCGGATACACCGGTAAACCCAGACCCGCGCTGATTATTCAATCTAACGCTTTTGACGGTACCGGCTCTCTCACAATGATCCCCACCACCACATATGAAATTGATGCTCCGGCGTTTCGCATCCCGGTCGCCGCCGACAGAGTTTCTGGCCTTAGCCAAGACTGCTTCTTGATGCTCGACAAAATCACCACCGTAAAGAAACACCAGATTGGCGCCTACATCGGTCGCGCCCCCTCGGCAACGATCACGCAAACCAACCGCGCCCTAGCCACCTTCCTCGGCATTGCTGGATAAGCCAGCAAGTGTCGGGTTTCCTTGGTTTCGACACGCTCGCTGGCGCTCGCTACTCAACCAGCCGGTTGGTCGGGTCGGTGTAGGGGATGTGGCCGGTGGCGACGGCGCGGTAGTCGAGGAGGGCCGAACCGAGGGCGCCCACAGCGACCACCACAAATAGCGCGACGGGTGAGAAGAACTCACGGTCGCGGATGGCGGCGAGTACCGCAATCAGCAGCGCCACCTTGGCAAGCCAGGTGCCCATCACCCAGGCGGCCATTGTCACCGGGGTTTCGTCTATGGTGCGCAGCATCGAGAAAATGGTCACGCCGCAGAACACGCCCGTCAGCGCCACACCGATTAGCGCGCCCCACACGCCAGACCAGCCCACGGTAAGCGCGCCGATGCCCACCCCCAACACGGCGAGCGCGATCAGAAACAGCGCGACAAACCGTCCGGCGGTGCGCAACACCCGACGCTCGGCGGCCTTCGCCTCGGACTCGACGGCTGGGCTATTACTCACGAAGCGCTCCCCTCGGGTTTGCGACCCCACTTCCGCAGGGGACCAATCGTCAAGAACAGCGCGATCAAGATGGCCATGCCAGTGCCGATGGCGACCTGCTCCCAACTCCACCAGATCAGCGCGGCCCCGCCGAAGGCGAACACCGCGATCCAAATGTAGAGAATCACCACGGCCCGCCGGTGCGTGTGGCCAAGCGCCAGCATCCGGTGGTGCAGGTGCATTCGGTCTGGCTCGAACGGCGACTTACCCCTGGCGAGCCTGCGGACCACCGCAAGCAGCATGTCGAGCAGCGGCAGCAGCAGAATTGCAATTGGCAACAACAACGGGATGTAGGCGTGCATGTGCTGCGCGGCGGGCATGAGGCCGGGAGTTGGCTGCCCGGTCACCGCGATGGTGGCCCCGGCCAGCATCAGGCCAAGCACCATCGAGCCGGAGTCGCCCATGAAGATGTGCGAGGGGAAGAAGTTGTGCGGCAGGAAACCGAGACAGGCTCCCACCAGTACGGCCAGGAGCATTGAGGCCAGCGATGAGAGGTCGTCCGGCGTGCCCTGCTGGGCCAGGCCGTAGGTGTACAGGAAGTAGGCCGATCCGCCGATGGCGATGGCCCCGGCGGCAAGGCCGTCTAACCCATCGATGAAGTTCACGGCGTTCATGGTGGCGACGACAACAATGATGGTCAACGCCAGCGATAACCTCGGGCCGGGAATAGTAGGCAGACCGGGAATGGGCCAAGTGGTTAACTGCACCTGCATTGCCGCCATGAACCCGGCGGCGAGCACTTGACCGGCGAGTTTAGTCATCCAGTCCAGATCCCAGACATCGTCGGCCCAGCCCAGCAGCGCTACTAGGCAGGCCGCGCCAAGCACGCCCCAGATTTCCGGGGTGGCGAATACGTCGTCAAGGAACGGCATTCGAGTGGCGATCAACGTCGCCACCACTATTCCGGCCAGGATGGCCAGCCCGCCAAGCCGAACCGTTGGCTTCTGATGCACATCGCGCTCCCGCACGGCGGTGACCGCATGTGTCTTACGCGCCAGCCAGCGCGCCGACGGCGTTGCCAGGTAGGTGACGGCGGCCGCGATCAACAGCAGCAAGATGTAGACGCGCACGCACCTAGTTTGTCATGCCGCTGCTCCATCTTCAGCCAGTCCTCATCTACAAGCGATCCACTACGCACCGCTCATTGACTGACTCCAGCTTTGAAGACGGGCCATTCTCCGCTTTTGGTGCGGACGAACTTCGGATTTCAAGAAGGGCCAACTTAGGATTCTGCGCCTGCTCATCTATGCTGAACACGTGAAACCTTATCGCCTGCGGGTCATCGACTCAGAGCTAGCCGAGCTTAGGGAAGTGCTGGGGGCTATCCTCATCGAAGGCCCCAAGGCAGTCGGCAAAACCGCATCCGCGACTCAAGCCGCCAAGACCGTCTTCCGCATGGACCTAGATCGCAATGCTCGCGCCCTATTGGATGTGAATCCAACACAACTCTTCAACAGTCCAACGCCGATTCTCTTCGATGAGTGGCAGGAGACGCCCGACCTCTGGGATCAGGTGCGACATGCTGTGGACGATCACGCAGGCAAGGGGCTATACCTGCTGACAGGCTCCTCTCGCCCCCGAGACAACGCTCGGATGCATTCCGGGGCGGGTCGAATCGGTCGGTTGAGAATGCGCCCGATGTCTCTATTTGAATCCGGTCACTCTTCAGGCGAGGTGAGTCTCGCAGCCCTTCTTTCCGGCAAGCCGATCGCTGGAGGCGCGCCAGCAACGACAACGATTCCTGAACTCATCGAGCGCATCGTGATCGGCGGGTGGCCGGAAACAATTGAGCTACCCGAGAATCGTGCCCGCATCTGGCTTGCTGCCTACCTGCGCAACGCTGCGGAAATTGATGTGCCAGCGCTCGGCACCCGACGCAACCCGACATATATCATGCGGTTGCTGGCATCACTTGGTCGCGTTGTTGGTGGCACGATAAACCACTCAACCACGGCCGTAGAGGTCGGTGGGGCCAGTGGCCCAATCGATGATCGAACTCTCACAAAGTACCTCGCCGCGCTTGATCGGCTAATGCTTACCGAGCCGCTGCCGGCTTGGCAGCCACACATGCGCTCTCGAACCAGGCTGCGAACAAAACCTGTCCATCACTTCGTAGATCCATCCATCGGAACTGCGGCGCTGGGGGTCAGTAGCGCAGACCTACTGCGCGATCTGGGGGCGGCTGGGCTTCACTTCGAATCGTTGATTCTCCGTGATCTTCGCGTCTACGGGCAGGCTCTTGGTGCGACATTGTCATCCTGGCGCGATAGCCGACACGGCTCTGAGGTCGATGCAATTCTTGAACTGCCTGATGGCCGCTGGGCGGGATTTGAGTTCAAGCTCGGTGAGACGCAGGCTGACACGGCGGCAGACTCGCTGCTTCGCATGGCCAGCAAGATCGACACCGACACGCACGGCCCTCCCGCCGCCCTCATCATCGTGACTGGCGGACGTTTCTCCTACCGACGACCTGATGGCGTGACGGTGGTGCCCATCACGAGCCTTGGCCCTTAGCTTTCTTTCGAGCGATCGCCATTCGGGGGCGACCGGTGAGATCGTCGCCGGTGGTGGCCGGGGCGAAGACGCCGGTCGCGTCAACCAGCGCGCGAACCGTTTCGGCCTGCACTTCGGCGTGTTCCATCACAAATAGCCCACCGGGTTTGAGTAGGCGTACGGCGGTGGCGAGTACCGCGTGCGGCACGGCTAGCCCGTCTAATCCCCCGCCATATAACGCCAGGTCCGGGTCGTGGTCGCGAACCTCAGGGTCTATGGGTACTGCATCCGGCGGAATGTATGGCGGGTTCGATACCACGATGTCAACGAGACCAGCCAAATCAGCCAGCAGCCCCAGATCGCGAACATCGCCCTGTTCGATGCGCATGGTCAGTGACCCAACGGCCCCGTTGTTGTGAGCGGTCAGCGCAACCGCCGCCGGGGAGGCGTCTACCGCGACTACCCGCGATTCTGGCACTTCGGTGTCAACGGACAGCGCGATTCCGCCAGCCCCGCAACACAGGTCTACAACCAGCGGCTCGCGCCCCTCGGCCGCCAGGCGAATCGCCTCATCGATAGCGGCCTGCGCGACCAGCTCGCTTTCGGGGCGGGGCACGAATACGCCCGGCTCAACACGCAAGGTCAGATAGCGAAACACCGTATAGCCAACGATGTGTTGCAGCGGCTCTCGGAGCCGACGCCGATCTACCAGGCCCGCGAACGTCTCGATGAATCCCTCGGGCACAAGCGGGGACATCACCAAATCGAGGCGAGGCAAACCGAGCGCATAGGCGGCCAGCTCCAGCGCATCATGCCGCGGGGAGCCAACCCCGGCTTCGGCAAGCACCCGAGCGGCGGAGTCAACCAGCTCGCGCATTGTGGGCACGCTTGTGACCGTCACGTCCCTACCCTCCCGTCGAAGCTAACCGGGCAGCCTCGTCGGCTTCGATGGCCGAGACAATTACCGCATCTAGGTCGCCTTCTAGCACCGCGGCCAGGTTGTATGCCTTAAAGCCCGTGCGGTGATCGGCGATGCGGTTTTCGGGGAAGTTGTAGGTGCGGATGCGCTCGGAGCGGTCAAGGGTGCGAATCTGCGAGCGGCGCAGATCGGCGGCCTCGGCGGCGGCGGCCTCCTGCTGGGCCGCGAGCAGCCGCGCCCTAAGCACCCGCATCGCCTGCTCGCGGTTCTGCAACTGCGACTTCTCGTTTTGCATCGAAACCACGATGCCTGTTGGCTTGTGCGTGATCCGTACCGCCGAGTCGGTGGTGTTCACCGATTGCCCGCCCGGCCCAGAGGAGCGGTAGACGTCGATTTTCAGGTCGTTCGGGTCGATCTCGACCTCTCCCGGATCGTCCACCTCAGGGAACACGAGTACGCCCGCCGCTGATGTGTGAATACGGCCCTGTGTTTCCGTGACCGGCACCCGCTGTACCCGGTGAACGCCACCCTCATACTTCAGGTGCGCCCATACGCCGTCTGCCGGATCGTCTATCGCCTTCGCCTTGATCGCCACCTGGGCGTCCTTTATGCCGCCCAGATCCGTCTCGGTGGATTCGAGTACCTGCGCCGACCAACCCTTACGTTCGGCGTAGCGCAGGTACATGCGCATCAGGTCGCCCGCGAACAGCGCAGATTCCTCCCCGCCCGCGCCCGCCTTAATCTCCATAATCACATCGCGACCATCATCTGGGTCGCGCGGGATGAGTACCTGTCGCAAGGTTTCGGCGGCCTCGGCTGCACTCGCTTGCAGCGCAGGAAGCTCGGCGGCGAACTCGGCATCCAGTTCGGCCATCTCGGCGGCGGCGGCGGCGTCATCGCGAGCGGCCTCCCAGGCGCGGTAGGCGGCCACAACCTGCCTAAGTTCGGCATACCGACGCCCCAGGCGCCGGGCGCGGCCCGCATCAGCGTGCACTGCGGGGTCGGCCAGAGCGCGCTCGATCTCGGCGTGTTCGTCAAGCAGCGGTCGGGCTGCACCAAAGGGATCGCTGGTCATGATGCCTCGAATCACGTCCTCCTGCGCGCAGTCGCAGGAGCTAGGCGGAAGTCTAGGTTCTGCGACTCACTGCGTTCGCGCAGAATGACGGGTGGGTAGATACGAACGCGCCGACAGTTCGACGAGTCTTTCACACTGCCCCTGGAGAGGTTGTGGCGACTCAGCCGAACCGTCGGCGTGTCAGGGGTGCTACTTCTTGCCGTCCTTCTTGGCGTAACGCGCCTGGAAGCGGGCCACGCGACCACCGGTGTCGAGAATCTTCTGCTTGCCCGTGTAGAACGGGTGGCAGGCGCTGCAAACCTCTACGCCAACGGTGCCCTTCTTCTCGGTACTCCGAGTGATGAAGGTGTTGCCGCAGGTGCAGGTGAACTGCGTGGGGACGTAATCGGGGTGGATACCGGGCTTCATAATGCTCCTTGGGTAACGGATGCTGGGTCGCCCCGCCGAATCGCGGGCCGTGAACCAGCAAGCCAACGGGCCATTGTGCCAGAAATGAATGCTTCCGCACAACCGCCAATGCTGCCAATCGTGAGATCGTCATTTTGGGGCGAAATCGTCGGTTTCCGCATGCGCAAATCGACGATCTCAGCTCAATTTGACGATCTCGCTCGGCTTTGTAGCGTCGAACGGTAGGTGGCTTCTACCTGTTCGCCGATGATATGCACGTCGAAACGTTGGGCTGCCTTACGTTGAGCGGCGACGATTGTCGCCCGGACGGCGGAATCGCTCAGGTCGGTGAGGCTGTGGCGAAGTGCCGTCGTGAAGGTTGCCGTGTCGGCGGGGTTTACCAGTTGGGGTTCTAGGCCGCGCATTACTGTGCGGTAGCCGGGATTGTCTCCGGCGAGTACCACGCCGTTGGCGGCGGCCAGCGCCTCAACCACGGAGATGCCGAAACTCTCCCCGCCCGTGGAGGGCAGAGCGATCACGTCGGCGCCTTGGAGCAGCTCGGCCTTGTCCTCTTCGGCGATGAAGCCAGGGAAGGAGAGGCGGTCGGCGATGCCAAGCCGTTCCCCCAGGGCTTGCAGATCGCTTAGCAACGGTCCATGACCGGCGATGCTCGCTCGCCACGCAAGCTTCGGCGTTTCCTCATGCAAGCGACCAAGCGCCGCAACGAGTTCACGCGGCCCCTTGCGGGCGACGAGGCGACCGAGGAAGACGATGTGGGGAATCCCTGCCGCGTCGTTCTGCGTGGCGCGAGCGCCAGCGAGCGCGGTCGCAGAATCTAGGCCCGACTCTGGATCCTGCGACTCTCTGCGTTCGCGCAGGATGACGTGGTCGGTAGCGGGAACGAACTGAGCGGTATCTACCGGGTTGCCAACCACCTTCGTATCGATGCCGAAGGCCGAGCGGGCGAAATCCTGTGCAGCCTCGCTGACGGCCAAGAAGTTGTTGAAGAGGAGCAGGCGGCGACGCTCGATCAGCCCAAGTGCCCTAGCCCCGATGGCGACAAGCCGCGACTGGGGGTAAATGTGGAAGGTGCCTACGATGGCGGTTCGGCCCTGCCCGCGCCGCCGCTGCGACCTCACGCCAGCGGCGGCCTGGACTACTCGCCCGGCCAGCAGCGGCGAGTAGGGCATCTGCACATGCAGCACGTCCAGGTCCAGTTCCGCGATCAGCGCATGCGCCGCCTTCTTCGAGACCGGGCGAGGCGTGCCGAGCGTGTTGCCGTTGAATTTCACCTTCACCGTGCGGCTGATGACGTGCAAGTTGAGCAGGTCGGTGCGCTCGGTGGACGCGGTGATGTAGTGGACGGTGTGACCACGCTCGGCGAGCCAGGCGCCGAGCGTGAGTACGTACTGCTGCACCCCGTCGGGGCGGTCCAGCGAGTCGTCAATGAGCAGGCCGATGGTTAGGGGGCGGGTGGTTTCGACAGGCTCAACCACCGAAAGCGGGTCAACCATTGAAGCTAGATGGTCTCGCCGGCCAATTCGTCGCTGAGACTGCTCGGGGTGGTCTTTTGGACGTGAAGCAGGAACTCGACGTTCGTCTTGGTCTTCTTGAGCTGACCGAGCAGCAGGTCGGCGCCCGCCTGCGAGTCCAACCCGCCAAAGAGGCGACGCAGCTTGTAGATGATCTGTAGCTCGTCGCGCGAAAGCAAAATCTCCTCGCGACGCGTGCCTGAGGCGTTGACGTCGATGGCCGGGAAGATGCGCTTTTCGGCCAGCTGACGTGAGAGGCGCAGCTCCATGTTGCCGGTGCCCTTGAACTCCTCGAAGATAACCTCATCCATCTTGGAGCCGGTTTCGATGAGCGCGGTGGCCAAAATGGTCAGCGAGCCGCCGTTTTCGATGTTTCGGGCGGCACCGAAGAACTTCTTCGGCGGGTACAGCGCCGCGGCGTCCACACCACCGGAGAGGATGCGACCCGATGCCGGGGCGGCTAGGTTGTAGGCCCGACCCAGGCGGGTGATACCGTCGAGCAGCACCACCACATCGCGGCCCAGTTCCACCAGGCGGCGAGCACGCTCGATGGCGAGTTCGGCAACGATGGCGTGGTCGGAGGCCGGGCGGTCGAAGGTGGAGGAAATGACCTCACCCTTGACTGAGCGCTCGAAGTCGGTGACCTCTTCAGGTCGCTCGTCTACGAGTACCACCATCAGGTGTACCTCGGGGTTGTTCGTGGCGATTGCGTTGGCAATCTGCTGCATGATGATCGTCTTAC
>Ga0131853_10023394_pt1 | contig 11160 bp, 7 predicted proteins | sample TergutLab28metaG_FD_92764 | JGI IMG/M metagenome (GOLD analysis project Ga0131853, IMG submission 92764) | Labiotermes labralis P1 segment gut microbial communities from Petit-Saut dam, French Guiana - Lab288 P1 (version 2) (version 2) | ecosystem: Host-associated > Arthropoda: Insects >...
GGGTGAGGAGAGGGGGGTGTATAGGGTCTTGGTGGGGAAACCGGAGGGAAAGAGACCACTGGGGAGACCTAGGCGTAGATGGGTGGATAATATTAGGATGGATCTCCAGGAGGTAGGATGTGGTTATATGGACTGGATTGGGCGGGCCCAGGATAGAGATAGGTGGCGGACGCTTGTGAGTGCGGTAATGAACCCTCGGGTTCCATGAAATGCGGGGAATTTCTTGACTAGCTGCAAACCAGTTAGCTGCTCAAGAAGGACTCTGCACCATGGAGTAAGTAAGTAAAGCACAACGGAAGCCGGGACAAGTCGGTCGGTATAGCGACAAGGCTACGGTCCGTAGAGACGAGAAATCGCTATTCGCTTCCCGGCAGCGGCAAATAACGTCTGGGTAGGCCTTGGTGCCCTCCCAGCATACCCAGCTGAGTACTGGGGACTTGTCTTCCGGCAGTAAAGCGGCCGGGGCGTGAAATGGACCACTCGCATGCAGTTATTAAATCCAATTACATGGTCAATACCATAACTGCTTTCAAAACTCAACTGTCCCGACAAACTGTTGGCACGCTAACAAGGAGCTGCCCCCTCCCCCCCCCCCTCGCGGGAACAGAGGTCTTAGCACAGACAACCGAAAACCAATTAGAACACAGGCATATAAATGAAAAAGTCTATAAGCTGTCAGCTAGGGAGAAAGGCAGACATAGTGGAATGTTCATTACGTGGTCTCTTCCTGTAACCCTAGCACCAGACTGACTTTTCATACTGACAGGATATTTCTGCAACTCAAAAGAGCAGTGCTATTCTTAAGAAGCCAACAGTTGCTTAGACAGTCAAGAAATTCCCCGCCTCTATGAAACCAAAGGGTGCGTTTCTTCATTGTCAGTGTCAAGATGCTGACAGCTTCGACAAAGATCACTGTCCAGTTCTAATGTGCACTGTCTTGTTCACAGCACCAGCGAACTACACCTTATAACGAAACGCACGAATCCAGTATACACGTACACCCTGAAACGCCATTTATATGAGCCACGTGTTTACATCAGTATTATCCTCTCGTCAATTTCTACGTCTCCGAAGGTATATTTTACCTTCAGGTCTTCTCTTTGTAATTTTCTATGCAGTTCTCATTTCCGCGTGCTACACGTTCCGTTCCTCTATGACTGTTATCATAGTCCAATTTAATATAGTCTTTGTTGAGGGTACCGATTATGAAGCGCCTTCTACACATTGGTTAACTCCACCAAAACAGATATGAATAAGTTACACTTGTCGGACCGTCATGCACACAGAACCAGGGGCGTACCGAGGGGGGGGGTTAACACCCCCCCCCCTCAATTTCCGAAGGCCCACCAAAATCGTGCCAAACTCAACCCGATTGTGAAAACTGTTAAAAATTGCTGAATTTTGGACGCCAACACCCCAAGATGTTCGGAAAAAAGGCAGTAAAATTCTAAAACTACCGCCGGTTCGCAATTGTTTTACATTAGCAGTGACAAATAAATTGGTTGTCATCACAAATAGTCTTAAAATACCAAAAATTAAGAGAATTTTGCTATATGAAATAAAATTTCTTGTACCAAATTACAGTTGCCTCCAGAACCCCTGACTAGGGGGCTACCGCCCCCAGATCCCCGTTCTGTCTGTCCTCTGTCCTCAACTGAATTTGTTGACACCCCCCAAAAAAATTCCTGGGTACGCCACTGCACAGCACTGAACTCAGCCCTTCAGTGATGTTGCAATACACCGCCTACTCTCAAAGCAGATACTTCCCTGACGTCACATTCAGAGGTCACGTCACCTCTGAACTACTGCCACGGTAACTACTCATACTTCTAAACTTACTCGTCCGCCCATTAAAAGGCTAATAATCAATCTCTCCTAAGTTACGATCAACGTTGTAGACAGCCCTGAACCCGCATTAGCGAGCTTTTAAGCTGCTCAAGATATTACACAGCCTTCATTCCCAGTACATGTCAAATTTCAGGAAAATATTCTACTCCATGATACGGACAGACCTCAAAGCTGCAGTACTTTATAACAGACTGTACTGATTTTATGGAAAGTTGGATGATGATGCTTTCAGAGAGCAATCAGTCATGACTTGTGAATGGAAACTTACATTTAGCAGTACAATTATACGCTCGTTACACAATAAAAATATGTTGCACTTCAGAAGGTTCTTAAAGCGTCTGTAGCCATATTCGTTGGAAGAAAATCAGGAATTAACCGCGTCGATCAGTTGTCGGTCGGTATTAAGTGTGCCGACTGCACTTCACATTTCTGTAGTAAAACCAACAAGATGCATCAATTTCTAAAATGTATTTTTGAAATAGCACTTTACATATTTCGGACGGTCTCTCCGTCCATCATCAGGAGTTCAAGACTGTACATATAGCTTGCTAGCAAGCAGACAGCAGACCTGTATGACATATACCTGATGCTGTATGTACAGTCTTGAACTCCTGATGATGGACGGAGAGACCGTCCGAAATATGTAGAGTGCTATTTCAAAAATAAATTTTAGAAATTGATGCATCTTGTTGGTTTTACTACAGAAATATATCACGATGCACGGTCCTATGAATGTCAAAATGCACTTCACATCTCGGCCGGGAAACCCACTGTTCTACCTTACGGTTTCCGTCCCTTTTATCAATCCTTCCAAAAGAATATGTGAAATATTTTCGTTACTTGACTCTCAGGGACAGCAATCACGGTCCAAACATCAGCACCCGCTCACCTTCCTCTGCGTTTACTGCTTACGTTCACTACAACAGTCCCAAGCTGATGGCACAGAATTATTCCGAATCGTTAAAACACGAACTAATTAGGGCACGGTTCTCCAAACCGCGGCCCGTCAGGTCGTGTTATGCGGTCCGCAGCCACATTTGTAACTATGTACAGACTACAAAAATTACACAATAGTTTTCATCTTTCTTATCTCAAACATCCCGTTGTGTGGCACAAGTTACACAGCACTTATTTATGCAATCCATACACAATAATTTGGTCGTCAGGTAAACAAGTACTGTTATTGTTAGACGTGCGGCCCACGAAACGGCCAACAACAGGTGTGGCCCTTCGCCACACAGAGGTTGGACGCGCAAGGATTTACACAATTTCCCCCCTTCCGACGCTGACATTCACAAATGATATGGGTCTGTGTTTGTTCATCTAACTATGCAGCTCCCTGTCAGTAGAACAGGGTCCCACTTCCGAATCTCGGACATGGGATTCCTTAACGCATTAAATATTTCGCGAGTTTCCTTACTTTCACCAAGCAAATGTTAGCGCAGTGTCTTGCAATAAGAAACTACTGCTCCTCTCATACTCCTCCCACCTCATCATTCATAATTCATACTATCATGCTACGCAGCTGGAAAGCCATCGTTAGCCTTCAAGCATCAATCACGGAGCTTCTTTGAAAACCCCAAGCCAATTAATTATCTTCCTACATAATAACAAAGTCAAGAGGGGGTAAACAAACAGGTGGTCAAACTCAGAATGCGATAACAACCAACATCATTTAAGCGTCCAACTGGGTTTGAACTCAACCAAAAGGACCTATGCAACACTGACTACGTGACCTTCAAGTGCGGTTTTAGATACCGTGAGGAATTTAATGTTCTTGGCTTCAAACAACTAGACCAGATCTTGTATGTTTATTTGTGTAGAACAAGGCCACACAACGTAATCATTGTAAACGACTCAGGGAACAGGAACGATTTATTTCCCGCTGCTTCAACCACCATAATCACAGACAATAATATTTGAAGCAAAAATCTAAAACAGACTTACACAAAACTGTGAAACGACCTTGTAAACCGTCTTCACGTCAAATTCGACGTGTCACAGCCACACTAGCCAACTAACATGTATGTTGCATATAACGCTAACAAACATTTCACATCCCTAGCCACAGCATGTATACCTCAGAGTGTTGCACCTAATCTGAACTAAAAAATGTAAGTACGTGTTCGCGTGTATATACCAAAGTCAACCAAAATATCGTAACAGACAAAGCAATGACTGAATTTCTGAGGTTCTCAGGGCAGTCCTGAAGAAAATTAGTCTTCTGGGATCCTTAAAAATTTTGCACAGTTAAAATTTTGATGAAGACAGTATTAAAACGCAGTTACGTCAACAGACTGGCCACCTTCGGGGAATGTTTGCTTCCAATCGGTTCATAATATTCTGCCCTCCTCCCACCTCCCACTTTCACGGTAAAAAAAAAATACATAAATTTACCCTGTTTTTGTACAAATCTGGCCTGGAGTTCGAATCACGGCAGCAGCAAGACATTTTCTCTTCTCTAAAACCGTCCAGGCCGGCTCTGTGGACCACCCAGCCTCTTATTCAGTATTAAAGGTGAAAGGTAAAGCAGTCCCATTACAGGCCTGGACAGGCCCAGAGGGTTCCAGGAAGTTAAGGTTCCCAGATTTCGTGACAACGGCACAGGTTGGTGGTAGGTTGTCAGCCTTATGCACCGGCCGCCCTTACCCCCAGAAAATACTCCTGGTACTCATTTCTGTTAGAGGCTGAGTCGACTCCCGGGCCATAGTGCGATCTGAAGGATTTTATGTCAATGAAAAATCCACTGACACCAGCGACCTTCCGATTTGTAGCACAGCACCTTAACCACTCTGCTACCGCGGTCCCCTCTTATTCAGTATTACCAGGGTATTTCTCCTTGGAGATGAAGGGACCAGGGCATGAAGTTGACCAGTCACCGAGGTTACGAATGACTGGAAGCTATAACTCTGTTCCCCCTTTGTCTTCAAGGTGTGGGGAGGGACTTTACCTTCTTTATACCCTCGCACACAACTAAAACGTGGTCTCTAGCACTAAGGGTAGAAGAGGCTAGGTATGTTTGAACACTGGGTGCCGAGGAAAATTTTTTTCCTAAGAAACAGGATGTAACAGGAGCAGACAGTGAAGTGCGCAATGAACATCTCCATTATTTGTACTCCTAACCAAGTGAGTGGAGAGAAGTGGAGTGGAGTGGAGTGATTAACTCCAGGAAGATTAGAAGAGTGCGGCATGTAGTAGGGAAGAGAGATGAGAAATGAACACAAAATTTTAATGAGAAAATCTAAAGCGAACAGACCACTTGGGACATATGAACGTAGTTTTGAGGGCAAATATTAAAACGGGTCTCAAAGGAATATGATATGGGAGTGAAAAATGGAATCATGTGACAAAAGATCGTATCCTGGAACGGACTGAATGAACCATCCATTTCCATACAAGGCAGGGACATTCGTAACTACCTGAACGACTTTTAGCTTCCCAAAACCGGCTATGCTCCACGGAATTAGAACCCGCTGGTGCATGACACTGTGCAGACTGCCACAATCAGCGTCCAGAAGCACGACTACCGAATTTCACTTCGGATCTGTTGTCACAGGTTCTCCGTTCCCTTTAGACATAATGTCGATTACTGGATGATAGAAGCGAAACACAATTTCCTACACAGTTCACTCAGTTCTATAATGAACACGGGCTCACAATTCCCACCTCGCAGAAAGTAATTGGTGCTACTGGATAGAGTTCTTGTCCACCGTCCAATTCACTGGCTGTACTACAGCACTCGTCGATATAACCAGTACCATGATCTACGCACACACGATGCCACGACTAACGTTGGATAATGGCACATTATGGCGATGGTGATGGTTACAGCGTTTTAACATTATACTGAATACTACTATCTGTCTTAGACAAGGGTCCAAGATTTTTCAACAAGCTAGGAGCCCTCTCGAAATTTATTAGGCGCCCTCGTAGAAGATTTAGTCGCCACGTCGACCTGGCGTCCGGATTGGCGCACCTCTTATCTCAGCTATTATCTGATATCCACATTTTAGGAACTGGCTCTACGCACATCTGCAGGCGACTGGTCATAATTATAACACAGTAACAGTAATTTCGTAGGTAATATTTACTATCCATATAAGTCTGTATGCTATGTCACTGTTCCTCCAATACTCTTTCACTAATCCATCTCAGTCCTCTGAGTTTTTTCTTTAAATTCTGATAAAATAGTTTATCGGCATATTAAGACAGAGGACACTGTGTGCACAGAAATCACAGTTGTCACATTAGACAGCTCTGTGTCCAGTAAGTTTGAAAATTTGCTGGGACCTACTAAATTACACTAGTACTTCAACCATAAGTTTATCTAGCATTCTGACCATCGGTTTCGTAATTACAGTTACCATCAGCAGGACTATACAGTGATAAAATACACCACTGCACAGCGTAAAAAGTGGGCCGGGTAGCGTAGTCGGTATAGCGACTGGCTACGGGCTGGACGGTCCGGGGATCGAATCCCGGTGGGGGCGAGATTTTCCGCACCAGTCCAGACCGGCCCTGGGGCCCACCCAGCCTCCTGTACAATGGGTACCGGGTCTTTCCCGGGGTTAAAGAGCGGCCGGGGCGTAACGCTGACCCCTCACCCCCTTCTAATGCCGTAGTCAAAAAAGAGTACAGTTATACCCCTACTTCCCTATGGGCCGTACGGCCTGTAGAGTCTCAGTGCCTGTACAAGGGTGCACTTGACCTTTACCTTTTGCAGCATAAAAAATGAATTCATAGTGCTCACCGGAAGGAGTCTACAGTAGAATTACACCAAGGGCCATTCACGTAACAACCTGTTATTTTGTCAACGATAACACAAAACGGATTACAGTAGCAGAGCCAGTCATAAAATATTTCATCAAAGGACAATAATAAAAAACAAATAAAAATAAAAACTAAGCGAAGATAGCCCACAGGTTTGACTACAGCCATGTTGGTAAATAACTAAACATCAAGATGACATTTCCAAAGGTTTTTTTGTTATTCGCCAACTGATGCACAGTGAATTGTCTTACAGTTTTAAATTTACGTTGAAATTAACATTAAAACAACTCCGACATGTTTCGGTGTAGTCACAGCATCATCAGTGAGCGCATTATTCGTGCAGCATGAATAATGCGCTCACTGATGATGCTGTGACTACACCGAAACATGTCGGAGTTGTTTTAATGTTAATTTCAACGTAAATTTTAAAACTGTTTTCAGACAATTCACTGTGCATCAGTTGGTGAATTAAAAAAAAAAAACATTGATAATATCACGATGCACGGTATGTGTGTACAAAAACAAGAAAAGAAAATCAAGATGACATGTCGAAAAGCGTAACACTTGTACACAATAACAAATAATTTTTTTTTGGGGGGGGGGGGGGTTTCATAATCAACAAGGTTTTCTTCACCCATAATTTACCATTCATGGCAAGAAACATTATTTCCGGGAGGAAAAAACGGAACTAAGCCACATATTTTCATTTCATCACCAAGACATAATAAAGAATGCGGCCCATACATGTTTCACAACCCCCCCCCCCCCAAGACAGCTAAAACAATCCCCTTGAAAAAGTAGTTTTTCGGGCACAAAAGTTTGAAACTAACACTCACAAACTCACGTAACAGACTGTACTGTAAGACACAATATGTAACGTAATCAGTTAAAAATAGCCAGACGGTACCAAAACACAACTGGAAGCATGCAAGTACGGTCAAGTCACACCCGTGCTTAATTAAGCACCACCCCCGTTAAGGCATAAGGAAAAGCTCAACGCATTTTAACCTCGTCACTCAATGAAGGAAAGTAGCTTCACGCCCCGGCCGCCTTATCCCTGGGGAAAAGTCACAGTACGCATGTAACACGAGGGTAGATGGGCTTCAGAGTCAGCCTGGACATTTTTGGAGAAATATCTCTTGTCCATTTCCGAAATCGAAATCAGTTTCTGCGGTTGTCTAGCACGCAGCCAATCACTACACCAAATGAGCCATCCCGACTGCTAACAGAACGTATGGGGAAGCTATACACCAAACATGAACACTTGATTAGGCAACTGAAGATAGTATGTGAGTTGCGAGGTCCTGGCTGCGAGGTGACCATAAAAAGTAGCCTGCATTATGGGATGTGACGTCATCCACTCTGATAACTAGCTACCAGGCCACACGACGTCACATCCCACAACACAGTCTCCCAGCACATTACACACAATAAAAAAAATTCGGAAACGTTCTTTTTACAAGATTTTTAAAATGGCTACTTTCAATACATGTACGATTATCTAAACCAAAATTTTTATGGCGTAGAGACGCCGGGCCCGGTAAGTCGCCCTAAATCACAGCCCTCAGGAAAGTCATGCCACAGAGCAGTAGCCAGGAAGAAATAAAACTTCAAACTGTTCCACGTCTAGGGTTGCCTTGGAACACATTCGGATAGCGGCTACACAGTATTTAACTGTTGCGCTATTTCAAGTAATCAGCTACTAACAGCACGTGACGGAGGGAAACGGAATACAATCATTATTGGCCGTAAGCTTGAATAACGGCAATATCAGTTTCAAAACTCGCCAAATATGAACGCTCCTGACCAAACTAAAACAAAAAACTGACCACTACCCGTGACGTATACGTCTGTTCTGAATGAGAAATGGAGTTACTCTTAGATCAAAAACACAAATTTGATAAAATCTGAACAAAATGCTTGCAGCCAGATTTGTAGGCATTATAACGGTCATCTACCTGAAAGCACACTTTTCTGTCAAGCCGCTTTCAAAATTGGTCCTTTATAACAATATTTATGTAGGTTTCACCCTTTTTATACGCCACGAAGGCCCGTAGGGAGAGTAGAGGTAGAGCTCTACTCTTTTCTAGAGGCTCAGCACACTAGATGGGGCGGGGGGTCAGCCCCACGCCCCGGCCGCCTCTACCCCCGGCAAAGACTCGGTACCCATTTTACAGGAGGCTGGGTGGTCTCCAAGACCGGTCTGGACGGGCGGAAAATCTCGTCCCCACCGGGATTCGATCCCGGATCGTCCAGCACTTAGTCGCTATACCGACTGAGCTACCCGGCCCACCCTTTATAACAGTATTTAATTACAATAAACAGCCCGTTACGGTGAAAACAGCAGTAGTAGGTTGTTATTTGTTACAACAACAACAATATCAACCATTCGGCTAAGAGGACCTACTAAAAATATTTCTAAAGAAGAACATATCACTGATTACAACAGCAAAATCTGCAACTTCGATTCAATTATTTTTCACAATAATTACTCGAATAACACGACCACTAGTAATTTAGCAGCACAAAATCCAAATTCCCGTTTATAACAGTAATGTACGCTTTTCCACTCTACCTTTCATCTTCACCATCGGCTACTAACAGAGCTGTTTTCTCCTCCACTAACAAAACTGCAAGTTCTTCTTCGTCATCGTCCTCCCGGTCCAAGTCTTCCTGCGCAAGCGGCTCGTACTGATAAGGTTTCCTGCATCCTACCATAAACCACCTTCCTCCGTCCTCATCGGGGCTATCCTCGTGGTCATCATCCTCATAGCCTGCCGCCTGGTTATCAAGGATGAATTTAACAATACCTGCAGCAGGAGTCGAGGGACTTGATACAGCACAGTCACAACGAACGCATCGTTCAGGATCGGGACAACTCCACGCGTCGGAATCCCATAAACGATTCTGTTGGCGTCGCGACGGCGGAGCAGCGTCCGTCAGCGCCGCCATCCCAACCGACACTGAGAGAATGAAACTTACTTGCCGCTCGCTCGGCTCTAGCCAGCCGACCTGTTTGTCTGTCCGCCTATATAAACTCCTTGTTACGTTCAAATTGATGGGGTAACTTGGCGCGGAGCAATTTTTCCTATTCGTAAGTCAGGAACCATGAAAGGCAAGCAGTGTAACAGGCTGCCAGCGAAAGTAAACTGTACCCGATGAAAAGGACAGGAAAGAATTTATGCAGGAAAAACGGTAAACAAACACGATCATGCATTGTCCATTCCATGTCGAGATAAATAACGAAAGAAGAAAAACAATGCAGAAAATCAAAATAAACCGTTATGAGCCTTTGGAAAAGAAAGCCCTCCTGCATACACAACCACCTTTACATACGGCATACGAGAAAACTACGTTACGTAATCAGTAAGTAAAATTAATCAACAAAAGTAAAGACGTGGACATTTCAATTTGGTGATAAAACAAGCAAATGCAAATAAAAGTATAAGTATCTTATATTATATACACAATATGCCTTCTACATATTTCGTCCACACTTGTAGCCATCTTCAGGGAGGTTATTACAAATGATACATTACAAAAACGTACTGAACCAATGCACAAATGTACGATATTACGTTTTAAAATACTTTATACATTTTAAAACTTAATATATTACATTTGTGCATTAGTTCAAAAAGTTTTTTTTTAATATATCCTTTGTAATTCACCTCCTTGAGGATGGCTACAAGTGTGGCCGAAACAGGTAGGAGGCATATTGTGTATATAAAATAAGATACTATTATACGTTTATATGCATCCATAAAAATTCAACTACATACATGGTCAAGGATGATATAAAAATGAGGAAAACCCCACGGTAACAATATAAAACCATGATTAAAGTATTTAACCCATATTTTGTTGTCTGCCTGAACATTCCACAAGCATTCGCAGAATACAACCAACAAGATGCAACGTTTCGCAATTTATTTATTTCTGTAAGACGCTCTACATGTTCCCGACGGTTTTTCCGTCCATCATCAGGAGCTCAAAACTGCACATACAGCGTCAGGTATTTGCCAGACCAATACTGCTGCCTGCTGCTAGCCTGGCCAGGCTAGCAGCAGGCAGCAGTAACGGTCCGACGCTGTATGTGCAGTTTTGAGCTCCTGATGATGGACGGAAACCCCGTCTGAAACATGTAGAACGTCTTACAGAAATAAATAAATTGTGAAACGTTGCATCTTGTTGGTTGTACTCTGCGAATATGTTAGCGATGCACGGACCTACGAATGTTAAATTCTACAAGCAGTTCTCCGGAGATAATTGTAACAGATACAGACATATTTCAAAGTCGAAGCTTTCCCTAAACTGTAGTTTAAATCGATTTAATCTTGAATTCATTTTGTAGGATCAAACCCACACACAATAGTGTGTTAGGCCCTCTTCTGTTCCTAGCATACGTAAATGATATAGGGAGGAACATGGACTCAACTATTAGACTCTTTGCTGACGACTGCGTAATTTACAGAAAAATTATAAAACCGGAAGACATGGATAAACTGCAGAAAGACCTAGACAGACTGGGGAAATGGGCAA
>Ga0131853_10023395_pt1 | contig 11160 bp, 8 predicted proteins | sample TergutLab28metaG_FD_92764 | JGI IMG/M metagenome (GOLD analysis project Ga0131853, IMG submission 92764) | Labiotermes labralis P1 segment gut microbial communities from Petit-Saut dam, French Guiana - Lab288 P1 (version 2) (version 2) | ecosystem: Host-associated > Arthropoda: Insects >...
AAGATCATCTTCAGGGAGCTACACTGTTCCTTGCTAAAGTCACATTTTTAAAAACACTCACTGATTAATTTCCTTATATTAACTTGGTGCTGTGGCAGCATGTCGTATTGTGTAAGTCGTACGATGATGAGATTGCGCCTGACTATGGTTGTGTGTCGTGTATTTAACATGTTTTATCCCAAGATCATCTTTACGACACACAACCACAAGCAGGCGCATTCTCATCAGCGTACGACTTACACAATACGACATACTGCCACAGCACCGAGTTAATATAAGGAAATTAATCAGTGAGTGTTTTTAAAATTGTGACTTTAGCAAGGAACAGTGTAGCTCCCTGAAGATGATATTAGGATCGAAACATTTTGGAGCGATTTTAAATATTAAATTTTATATATGTGCATTATTTGGTGTGCTGATTAAATGACTCTACGAAATGCACGGTGGAACGATAAAGATAAAAAAATATGTAGATATTTTAGGTCGAACAAGGTCAGCAAATGTAAAGGCGGAGTATGTGCGTTGCTTATGGGAGAGATTTATTTACACACACCTGTTCTATTGAAGACGCAGTAACCTGGTGTACACTTCCGCCAACAGAAGGCGCTGCTGATGTCAGGTGATGAGTCAGTGAATTCACCTTCACCTTCACCCCTAGACGCACTTCTAATTTGTCACTTTTCCTTCTAAAGTACAGCTTTGATAAATATATTATTTGGTAATCGCAATTTTTCAGCAAATAAATCACTTTTCATAGACAATTCTAAAGAAGTGATGTATTTACGAGTTTTCGTATCACTGAACACTCAGACCGCACTGGACAAAAACCTGAAGCTCTCCTCGGACCCGTTACAGTCGTTAGCTGCGTCTCCGCCGAACTGACTAACTCTTGAAACACGCAGAATTCACTTGCTGTCAGAGGCGGCGCGACGCGACGCGTCGGTATTGTTCCGCCGCCGTTCGGGTTCTTCCGCAGTGTTTCGGAGAAACAGAGAGAGAAAGAGAAAGGGCGTCCTGTCGTCATCTGATCGAGCGTCGTACAGAATGCATCTCGAATCGCCAAGCGTATGAGAGAAAAAAACGATGTCCTCTTTACGAAGCTTGTGCGCAGAATAAGGGTTGTTAAGAACGAAAATACACTCACGTCTGTCGATATAAGTAAGGTGCCCCTTGTTGCCACCACCACCCCCCCCCCATATCCCATGCCCAGAGACGCAACAGTTTGTTTCTGCCCACACAATGGGAAGGACAGATCTGACGAGAAAGGCCAACAACGTGGATCGTCCTTTGCCACTGTAATTCAGCTTGACAGTCGTGTCCGCTAGTCCGCTGTCTTGACACTGCTTCCAAACCGGAAGCAGCAGTCGAAAGGCTAACAATTATTTTTCATACCTGTGAAGTTGCAGTTTTAGAAACCGATTTGCAGATCAACTGCGGTGATCGACCAACGTGCCCTGTTGTTCCCGCAGCCCGTCCTGGGCACCCACTATCACAGTAACTCATATTACACCATTACTGTTACACGTCCACATATTTCAATTAATTATTCCTTAAATTAATTATTCCTTAATAATCCCATAATTTGATATTATATATTTGAATTGGATTGTTTCCATCCCGCTGTGTAAATGTAACAGATTTATTAAGTTGAACCGTCTTTACACAACATAAAAATAAGAGTTGCAAATCTACAACTGGTTAAATAAGCAACATGTTTCGGCCTTGTTCGGCCATCATCAGGCTTACAAAATATGGTGTTAATTAAGGTACATTCGTTCGCTATACCGATGGCACCCATGGTTTATATTGGTCTTTATCTTATTAAAAATTATTTACAATTGATTAAAAACTATATAATACAATAACATGTAAAATTATATAACATTTTACATTTTATTGTATTATATAGTTTTTAATCAATTGTAAATAATTTTTAATAAGATAAAGACCAATATAAACCATGGGTTCCCATCGGTATAGCGAACGAATGTACCTTAATTAACACCATGTATTGTATTAAACAGTTGTAGATTTGCAACTGTTATTTGTATGTTGTGTAAAGACGGTTCAATTTAATAAATTTATGGTATTATATAGCCTAAATGGTTGCTAATGTCGTTAAATAAACAACGGAGTAAATAATCTTGTTCACAATTTTAATTTTCGTAAATTTAAATCGTAATTCATAACAGAGATATCAGGTAAATGCAATTCATGTATTTTTTTATATCAAGTGTGTTGTAACAGAAATGCATCTCATCTCAAAAGAAGCCCACAAAATTTAAAAATGTTGGTCTACGCGTGCCAAATCGAAATTTTAGAGACTTTACCTTGTTTAATGTTGACCTTCACCCTTGAAACTGCCCTTCCGCTCGATGCGCTTCTGCGGCAAATTCCAGCGACAGTGATAACCGATATAATCAACGAACGTTCGGTCTGGGTTAATGTGGTCGGCTTGTATCTGATACCTTTCCTGCATGATTCAGAATCGGTCTAACCTCTGATCATCTAGTAAATCTAACCTGTAAGTCTATATAATATACTAGATTCTTCTAATTTTGTACTACTTCTAACAATGGCTTTGTGCTGGTAAATGTGTTTTGTATATTAGTTCTGTTGATAATGCATTTTTTGTGCTAGTCTGATAATTGTGCTTGTACTATTGAACTTGAACGTTACTAAATGAGAAATTTATTTGAACTGATTTCTTATTATTATTCTCACTAATGTAAACATCTTAATAAAATATACCAATTTCTGTAATTTTGATGTTTTCTCAGTATAATCTTAGCAATGGACCAAATTAATGCACAAATTATTGTTTTATAATAAGTTTATTATATTCCTCTACACGTTTCGAGCACTATTGTGCTCATCATCAGGCGGTCAAATTGTATTATACAGCATCTGGTGTCATCACATTCCGTAGGTGGCCGCCCGGTGCACAGGTGCACTGGACTGCCACCTACTGAGTGTGACGATACGAGATGCTGTATAATACAATTTGACCTCCTGATGATGAGCAAAACAGTGCTCGAAACATGTAGAGGAATATAATAAACTTATTATAAAACAATAATTTGTGCAAGGGATCAAAGGCTGGTACTGGCTCCAAGGGTTATTATCGATGCCGACAGATAATAGCCACAAATCTTGGGAAACACCGTCTGACATGACATCGGTCAGCTCTGCCAGCAAATCCGACTTCCTCACGTCCTCGATCGTGATCCCTGGGCAATGCAACTTTAGTTGTAGCAGAGAGGAACGGATGAAGGCGAGACCTCGGCGCCTCAAAACCGAGACCTTCGGCTAAGGGAGCACACCGCTACAGAAAACGGGCATGTTTGGAGGGCCTGAGTTTAGCTACTACCACACTTACTCAGCGAGGGACTGGTTATCCATCCTGAGGACACCCTACCCAATTCAGAATCTCCAGAGGAAGCACAGGACTGATTCACAAATGACAACTAAGTCGAGAAAGATGACAATGAATCCAGGTTTAATGAAAATAGCCGTTTGGAATGTCAGAGGTTTATATGGCAAAGAGAAACTGCTGTAGGAAGAATTATAAAAAGCAAATGTAGATATAGCAAAGACACCAGAAACAAAAAAAGAAATTAAAGGGTTCGCAAGAGTTGGACGACTATATTTTATTGTACAGTGGTGTGCCAACGAATAAAAGAGCAGCCGCAGTTATAGCAATAATGATTAAATCCTAATTTAAAAAGAGAATACATAGTTACGTGTTTGTAAATGAAAGAATTCTTCAATTGAGATACAAATTGCAAAGAGGATATTTAATATTAGTAGCTGTCTATGCCACCGAAGAATGGAAAACAGAACAAACAGAAGAATTCTATGAAACCCTCCAAGATCAGATAGACAAAATAAGTAAAAACGATTACATTTTCTTTGCCGAAGATTATAATGCAAGAGTTGGAAATAATCGTACTGACGGAATTTTGGGTAAAAATGGTGAAATTACTACTAACAGTAATGGACACAAAGTAAAAGATTTTGCATCGGTAAATGAATTAAAAATAACGAACACATTTTTCAGACATAAATAGATTCATAAAATGACGTGGAGTATCCGAGGTTACAGGTTCATTATAGATTATATTCTAACAAACAAGAAACAATCACCTTTAGTAAATGAGACTAAAGTTTTTAGGGGATATGATGTCACTACAAACCATTACTTATTAATTTCCAAAATTCGTTTACTTAAAAAATGGTAAACATTTACTAAAAGATCTGTAAGGCAAGAAGAAATTTTTAGGGTACATTTGTTAGAGGAACCAAGAATAAAATTACTTTATCTTAGGATATTAGAGCAAAATCTGATGCACTCACCATGCAGCCTTAATATTGATGTAGAATGGCAAACTTTAAAGAACACACTACAACAAACAGCGAATGAAGCTCTAGGCAAAAGGAAAAGAGAAGATACAAAAGACGTTTAATTTTATGGAATGAGGACATAAAAAATTTGATTGAAAACAAGAAGAATGGTTATTTACAGTATCTAACAACACGTTCTGAAACTGACAAACTGGAATACAAAAGGCTAGTGGCAACTGTGAAAGGAGAAACAAGAAAATTTAAAAGGGAATATTGGGAACCATTTGTATCGAGAATTGAACATGATTTACATGGACGCCAGATAAATGCATATAAAATTATTAGAAATTTAAACAGAACTGAAAAAAATAATTTGCAACCTAACCCAACAGTTGAACACACATGGCTAGATTACTGTCAAAAACTTTGGACTGAATAATTTAATGATAACACCACAGAAGGGAAACGTGCAAAATTAACACAAAATTGTGTTGACTTAATTACAGTGGAAGAATTGGAAACATCTATAAAAACATTAAAAACCAGAAAATATCCAGGATCAGACGGGATTAATAATGAGTTGTACAAAAATGAACCAAAAAGTTTTTTACATAAATTTTTGAATTTCCTAAATGTTTGCTGGATTTACGGAGACATTCCTGAAGAATGGAGGACAGCCATTGTTATACCAGTACACAAAAAAGGAGACAAATAACCCAGATAACTATAGAGGTATTAGTTTATCAAACACTGGATATAAAATCTATTCAAAAATTATTGCAAAGAGATTAACAGCAATTGCAAAAGTCCTAATATTAGAAGAGCAGAACGGATTTAGGAAAGGCAGATCCTGCACGGACTGCATATTCTCAGCTTCACAAATAATTGAAAAGCATAGAGAATTTAACATCCCCACATACATTGCGTTTATTGATCTTAAAAAAGCCTTTGTCTCTGTGGACAGAGACGAATTATGGACTATTATGTTAAGTAAAGGAATTCCAAATCATCTAATTACAATAATTCAGAAAACATATACGGAAAACATTATAAGAGTTAATGCAGGTAATGAAATATCTGAAGATTCTAGAGCTCTTACCCAAGGAGTGAGACAAGGATGCTCAATATCACCTGTTTTATTCAATTTATATTTGGATCAAGTTTTTGGGATTTGGTTACAGAAACTAAAAACTAGTAAATATTTTAAAGAGTTAATTTTCAACACAATGTTGTTTTCAGATGGCCAGTTTATTATTTCCGACACAGAAGACAACTTACAAAAGACAGACTATTTATTATATAACGTATCTAAAATATATAATTTGGAAATTGCTACAAAAAAGACGAAAGTATTTGGTTTCGTTGGAACGGATCAGCTAAGAACAAAAATTATTATAAATGATGAAACACTAGAACAAGTTAGCCAATTTACGTATCTAGGTTGCAGAATATCTTACCAATTTTCCGATGATGTAGAATTTAAATTAGCAAAATTTTTACAATCAATAGGTACTATTAAGGTACCTATTTTTAAGGAACTGAGAACGGAAACTATTTTGAAAATATAAAACAAACTAGTTTTACCTACATTTTTGTATGGGTCAGAAAACTGGACTCTAACAGCCTTACAAAGACGAAGAACTGAAGCGGCAGAAATGAAGTTACTGAGACCTCTGGCAGGCTACAGCCTTTATGACCACAAAACAAATGACTACATACGCCGCGTACTACGGATTACAGGCATACTGGACAAGGCAAAGAATGCCACAAAACCGAATCCATTTGAAATCATACCACTACAGACCACAAGGAAGGAGTACAATTGGAAGACCGAAGAAGCGTTGGCGCGAGCAGCTCTAACTCTGGAGACGGAACGGATCAAAGAGTCCAATCCTTGATGTTTATGATGGTGATGATGATGATGATAAGTTTGTGCATTAAGTTGGTCAATTACTAAGATCAATTTCTGTAAGTTGTTTTAACTAACTATAATTTTTTATTTATATATACAAAATACATAATATTTCGAATAATTACGTGACATTGCGTGATATTTTCTTCTGTGTGGAATAATTATTTCTTGAAAGAGAGTATGTCTTGAAAAATTAACCTCGCCTAAGATCAGTAAGAAAAGCGTAACGATGTCTACATATTGGATGAATTTATATTGGTGTCAGTATAGACTCGGCCCTGGGGCCTATACAGCCTCCTGTAAAATAGGTACCGGCTCTTTGCCGGGGGTAAAGTGCGGCCGAGGCGTGCTGCTGATCACTCGCCACCTTCTAATGTCGCGGTCATGGAAGAGTAGAGCTATACCTCTACCCACCCTCTGGACCCCACTGGGCCTCTAAAGGGAACATGTTTGTATAAATACAGGCTAAATCAATTTTTTCCCACATTAATTCCGATATGTAGAGAAGAAATTCCGCAGAATTGTATTTAGAGACCCAGTTCGTACCGCGCTGTAAACACATGTCTTCTCGCATACAAAACCTTCTGTCAGTGTTGGATAGGGTAAAGGTCACTGTTTGTGGTTTATCCATACAAAACACATAAAGTAAGGCAGAAAAAAGGACTTTGAAATTTAAATTTGGTAGAACACGAAGTAACCACTAAGCCCTCAAAGTTTAATTATGTCTTATAGAAGCCTTTGTGTACAGAGAGCCATATTCGCTTTGACTATATTTGGACATTACTAAAACATGTAGCCTGCTAGTGATTTTTTAATTATTGTTATATTGTATTTTAATAATATACTGTATTCGACAGTTTTATTGTTTTGATACGCAACTGCAAGTGACCCAGACGTCGTCGTATGAAATATCTTGTGCGATATTTTCCCGTTCTGGGATCAATTGCAGATATAGCAGTATACATTATACTCATTTTTTACATTCAGCCTCGTCATCTGCAGGCTTTCCACGTGCACCGAATTCATAATTTGTTCTCTGTTATTATAATTCATACTTATTATTATATTCAAAATGACAAGCGAATTAAGGGTTGCCAGTGACGTCCATCGACGAACTGAAATTCTCCAAGTTAAATAGTAATGTTGTCCCGGTGTATAATTAAGCAGCACGTCATAAAGGGGTAACGGGTAGTAGAGGTACATACCCGTGTCTTATTTTTCCCCGAATTGGACGTGGTTACCACGAAAACGTTTCCCTGTTACCATCAAATCAGTGAATTAAAAACTTCTATAAAAATAATTTCACATACATACATAGTCGATGGATTGTAATGGCAATAGCTAAATGAATTTATCAGTAAAATTATACCTGACGTCATAGGCTTGTTTCAAGGTCATATGGCTCTTCGAAAACACATTGTTTGGAAGCCTTTATGAAGTAAAGAATACTTTTGTAATAGGGAATGACTGTCCGTCTAAAACGTGTTTTCGCCGATTAAAGAATGTCTCCAAAGATTTGAAAACTCAGTATGATCTATTCACTGAGGTTATCGGGCGATCTTGAGTTTCAGAAATACGGACCCATAATTTGGTTCATAATCCTGAGGACCGTAATCAGGAATGATGCACGACATCAGTGAACTAGTGGGAAGGCTTAAAAGAGAAGAACCTTCTGAGTTGGTGTAGTGATCATTAAAAGCAGAGTACAGTGAAGTGCACCATAAACAGTGTTAGTGTGTAATAAAAAAAACAGGACAGAGTGTTAGTGCAGTAATCACCGCCAACAAAGGAAAAGACACTGCTTAAGCAAAAAAAGCTAAACAGGTAAAAGCGCTGGGCAACACCTGAAACTAATATTCATTTAGCAGTTTAAGTGAGAGCAAAATGGTTTGTTAGTCTTAAGACTAGGTGTTTTGCGCCGATATATCTTTTGATTAAAAATATAACCAGGAATTCTTAAACCATTAATATATTGTGATGGAATTCAGTGTGAGAGAGATCTGTCATTGGGACACACGTGCTGGTTATGAAACTTACTTACATAAGGTTAAGAAGCAGATAAGCGCCATTAACTGATCATGCCAAATGCCTGCAAGAAAGCTGAATACACTGCAGATACTGCATTTGAGAATTCTATAGAACAGCAGTGATTAGATCTAGTGTTTCGAATGGTTCATTTAGAAACGTCTTTAGTTCTCAGTCGTTTCCACATTTCTCGAGTTAATAAGGGTTTTCGTAATAAATTGTTCCAACCGTTAAATTTACGCACAAAACCTATATTTTGCGAGAAATATCGGTCTTCGAAATGCATAAGAATTACACTGTAGTAGGGTACTTGTTTTTGTGCTTGGAGGACTTTTGATTTCACTTAACTTAAAATACTGGTACCTCGACAAACAAATGAACTTAACAAAATATCCATGGAAAGTAATGAACAGCTAGATGTGTGTATTCTCTTACGAATTGCACACTTGTCATGAATTGTATTTTGTTAACTGAATTCGATAGTAGATACATTATACATAAGAATATGCGTGGTATAAGCAACATAAAATTTGTAAGTCACTTATTTTACTAAGGCAGATAGTATTCATTGCATATTATTCATACATATATGCATATGTATGTATGTATGTATGTATATATGTATGTGTGTATGTATGTATGTATTATGTATGTATGTATGTATGTATGTATGTATGTATGTGTGTGTATGTATGTATGTATTATATATGTATTATGTATGTATGTATTATTATGTATATATGTACGTATGTATTATTTATGTATGTATATATTATGTACGTATTATGTATGTATGTATGTATTATGTATGAATGTATGTATGTATTATGTATGTATGTGTGTGTATGTATGTATGTGTGTGTGTGTATATATATATATGTGTGTGTGTGTGTGTGTGTGAACACACAAACTTAAACCAAGGAACGTTAGGTTTTCCACCATTTTGAAGCTAGAAATTTGTTTCAGCAAACATTGGACATATATATAAGTTTGTATTTTCACGTGCATACTAAAAATGGGCTCTTTCTACAAGATTTAAGCTTTACTTTTCCAATCCTCTTGTGACACTTCTAAGGAAGCGAATACGTAGAACGGCATTCACAACACACCTATTGAATTCTTAATTAATATTCTTAAGCATATAACATATTTCGGCCACAGGGGTCATCGTCAGTTATCAGCGGCCCTTGTGCAACTGAAATCATTAATTAAACACTGCATGCAATATATGTATAAAATAACATTTTGCTGCCTTCGGGCAACCATTGTTGCAGTGGGAAAGCGATAAATATTACATATTCTGGGTTTGTGTTTGTAGTCTTAGTTATTCAGCATGTAAATCATATGTGCCATATTGTCATTTGTGGCCTGTCCGGCTCTACAGTAATTTTCCACATTGTCTCATACAAGGCACGATTATCGAAGAAAAATTACGCGGCTTCTAACGTGTGTTCTAATTTTTTCTACAGCTTTTGTCTGAAGCGTGTTTAGTTCTGAGAAGAAATGAGCGAGATATGATCACAGATGTATACTGGCCTCCATGTAATGTTCTTGTTGTTCCTGTCAGGTTTAATGAATTGTGAACATAAGGTAATAATTCTATAAGGATGCACCAATCACAACACAACTGTATTATGAAGTGTATATAACTTACCAACTACATGTTTCGGCCATTGCTCTTGTGGCCATCATCAGGTTGGATTCAATTTATCAGAGAAGCTGTGTAGATATTATATAACACAGAACAATTCTGTGTTGTATCTATATAGCTTCTCTGATAAATTGAATCCAACCTGATGATGGCCACAGGTGCAATGGCCGAAACATGTAGTTGGTAAGTTATATACACCTGATAATACAGTTGTGTTATGACTGCTATATCTTTATAGAATTATTACCATATGTTCTAACAACACAACAGCGATGACGCTTCTTAAAGTTAAGAATCATTAATATTTCTTGACAGAAATTTAAAAAAAAAACTCAAATGTCATACTCCATAAAAATCCGTCCAGTGGGAGCCGAGTTGTTCCATGAGGACGGACAGACGGACAGACATGAATGGCAAAACTAATAGTCTTTTTTGCAATTTTTCGAAAGCCTTGTAAAACCAGTACATGTGTTGTGATAGACGGTTTCTATATCACCATTCATCACACAAGATTTATTAGCTTAGACAAGCACATATTGGATATATTTCTCTTCTTCCTTCGAATATTAATACATAATATATCATATATTTGCTAAAGGGATTATTAAGGGTTTTGAAAAGTGGAGAGATATAACGATTCAAGTCCTGTGGGATTTTACGCTATATGTTCTGTCTAATGAGGAAGGTTTTCATCACATTAAACGTTTATATCAAGAAATACAAGAAAAATGAAATTCTTTCACTGCTAAAGATAGTCGCCTTCTTGCACTGGTTGATGCTGAAGGTGAAGGCAGTGTGGCCTTTCGAAACGTCGGTAGTTATTGGGCATGAATATGGCGTAACGCCAAAGAAGACTTAAATCTTCATCAACAGGATGCGATAAGTGATTTCTCGTATTTGAAGATATTGAAGCCAAAAATTTTTATCAAATAAATGAAACAGTTTCAGGCAGACATAATTTGGCTCTTCCTTTCGCCCTGCTCTTCCTTAACCTTTTGGCGGCGGAATTATTTTTTTTTAATTTTAGCACACCCTGTATATAAAATGTGAATAATACAGGAACCAAATACGTTAGAATTATGAAACAAACTGCAGTTTGAAGAGAAAAAAAACGGAGAGTATATACCATGTTTAAAATATTCAGTACCTATATTTGTTGAATAAATATATAAAAATGCAACTTTAGAGGTTAGCGGTGCGGTACGACCACTATAGTTGACATTAGGCG
>Ga0131853_10023396_pt1 | contig 11159 bp, 5 predicted proteins | sample TergutLab28metaG_FD_92764 | JGI IMG/M metagenome (GOLD analysis project Ga0131853, IMG submission 92764) | Labiotermes labralis P1 segment gut microbial communities from Petit-Saut dam, French Guiana - Lab288 P1 (version 2) (version 2) | ecosystem: Host-associated > Arthropoda: Insects >...
CGACTTGTGCCACTTACAGCATAAACTGATTGGTTTTTATAACCGAGATGAAAAGTGTTTACAGCGCGGTACGGACTGGGTCTTTAAATAAAGCGGTCTGCGCTTCGTCTTTAAAAGGTTAAATTGTATACAGAACTTGAATTTACATTCTACTATTTAACGAACTAGGGGTTAATATGACATTCGGATATCATTCCTGTTGACCTGACATGATCGGAATTCCAATTAGTGGGAAGTATCTAAAAATGAATGTGTATTTAGTGTCTGAATTTTACTCTCCTCGGTGTGTATTGAGATAGATGCATTTGAAGGAAAGAAGAAGTTAGCAGTCCATTATCTGCATTTTAAAAGTTTACGCACTAAATTAAAGGGGTCTGATATAACTTGAAAGAGGGTGACGAGTAAGTATATAAAATGACGTCGCATCAAGTAAATTTATGGTTAAAATTTAAATTTGGTGGTAAAGTTGAACTTATGAGTGAGCAGCGCTGCATTATGGCGCATGTTAGAATGAAATAAATTAGGAATATAGATGAGGAACAGAAAGAAGAGAGAAAGAAGAAAAATATGATAAAAAAAGGGAGGAAAATGAGTGTAAGAAAAGAATTGCCCTAAAGCTGGGGGTAGAAAACATTAGATTGTGTTTCAGGTGTTGAAGTTTCGAATAGTATACAGTCGGTGTGGCTCCGTCTCTGAGGTAGCCAATGTGACGTAGTTCTGAACGGGTCAGAGTGCAATGCTCGGTCACATCTGTGCCTATACCATGTACCTGCTGCATAATCGATGCGGCTATTACATTGCTACGTTTATGTATTCACATACTATGATGCGTTTTTGAAGACTTCTCCCCTTCTACGTGCCAGCATTTTCTCCACTTTAAACCCCCCCAGCCCGAAATAGAAGTTCCGAAGCATCACTGCAAGTTGTTACATATACTACTGAAGGAATCGGGTAGTGAAGTAAATTGCGTGCGCTGACGAATGTTTGTGTCTTCCGTCTTCGATAGTTAAAATTGTGTAGAGAGGTAATCGCTGTCGCTGTGAGAAAAGGCACATGTCATATAAATGCTTTCTTCGGGCTGAATGTGGAATATGTAAATGTTAACACGGTGGCACGTAAAGTAGCCATTATCGCTTAAGACGTTAGACCGCACCACAAGACAGCGCCAAGCAAGAGAAGTGGAGACGTAAAGGAAAATCAATCCTTGTATAGGCCTGTACAGGCTCTTGAGGTTACCAGGAGGTTGAGGCTCCCCGGTAAGATTGTCAGCCCTACGCACCGGCCGTCTTTACCCCCCAGGAAATATTCCAGGAACTCGTTTCTGTCAGAGACTGGGTCGCTCCCAGGGCCATAGAGCGGCCGGAAGGATTATGTCGGTGAAAAATATCGACATCATCGGGAATCGCACTCGCGACCTTCCGGGTTGTAGCGCAGTGCCTGATCCAACTGCGCCACTGCGTGCCCCATGGAGACATTGTAGAAGAGAATTTTGTGGGCTGTAGATCTGTGATTTCATTCAAAGATATTTCATAATTTATGTTAGTAGTGACCTGATGAACTATGACGTCAGCACCAAGATTCCTACCATATGAAAACGATTTGCTATAATAAGTGAGGAATTGGTCAGTTCTGGTGGTCATGTGGCCTAAGGTGTAGGTCTCTGGCCGCTCGATTACTGGGACTGCGGTTTCAAATCCAGCTGAGGGCATGGATTTTTCGTCTGTTTTGTTTGTTGTGTATGGCGTAGGTAGCGGCCTCTGCGACGAGCTGATGTCTCATTCAGAGTAGTTGTGCCGGGGTTGTGTGTCTAATTGTTTGTGAACCGCAGCAATGAGTCGGCCTAGGACCTAGTTGGGCTGTTACCCCACAGAAAATATAAGTGGTGGATTTCCTATACTTTTTATCAAAGTTAGACTGCTTACTAATGTATTAGATTCTATAGTCAAAAAAAAGTAAGGCATATGACAGTTGGAATTCGAAATGTTTATCTTAATATTGTAAGGTCTCTGCAAGACCTCTGTGCTCTACATTTTTGGCGATAATTTTATTAGCACCGATCGTGATGAACTGTCCAATAAGAATTGTACGATGTTTGATAAATCACAAGTTGTAGTCAGAGCTAACGGACGAACATAGAAAACAAGATAAAAGGACGGCTGTAATAACAGCAAAGGGAGTAAGCATGATTGACTTGTAAGGAAGTATGATTGGCTTGTAAGGAAGCATGATTGGCTTGTAAGAAAGTATGATTGGTTTGTAAGGAAGCATGATTGGCTTGTAAGAAAGTATGATTGGTTTGTAAGGAAGCATGATTGGTTTGTAAGAAAGTATGATTGGTTTGTAAGGAAGCATGATTGGCTTGTAAGAAAGTATGATTGGTTTGTAAGGAAGCATGATTGGCTTGTAAGAAAGTATGATTGGTTGATAAGGAAGCATGATTGGCTTGTAAGGATGCATGATCGATTTGTAAGGAAGCAAGATTGGCTTTAAGGATGCGTGATCAATTTTAAGGAAGTATGGTCGATTTGTAAGGAAGTATGATTGGTTTGTAAGGAAGCATTATTGGCTTGTAAGGATGCATGATCGATTTGTAAGGAAGTATGATTGATTTGTAAGGAAGCAAGATTGGCTTTAAGGATGCATGATCGATTTGTAAGGAAGTATGATTGGCATGTATAGCCTTATATGAATACAAACATTTTGCAGGCCAGTATGGAGTATATGGAAATAAGTGGGAAGTTTGTCGTCGAGTAAGAGTGGGAAGTTGTACTCCAGATGGGTGGAAGAGTTTCCAAGTGAATTATCTGACGTCATTCTTTCCTTTCCTCCCCTTCCTTTTTCCTGTTGGCGACAGCAGCAATTACCATTAGACTATAAATATTGAACTTGCCGTTCAAAAAATTTTATTCTTTGACAAATATTTGCATTTCTGATATTATACAGTGTGTACGTAAATTGGTTTTAGTTGCACAGTATTTGGGTAAACATATTTGTCATTAGCACAAGTAATTCTTAAAGTAGGAGCCGTAAGTGTTAAATCGTATTTTATCTGTTTTTATTCGCAATTTTGGTGTTTCTTATATTCAGCGCGTTTCTTTTGAGCGACCTGGAAATTTTCCCACTCTCTTGTCGCGCTGTTTATGTGTGGATAGATACATTGGAGGGTTATCTATGGAGATTATCCGTAGGTAGAGGAGGGAACAGTCACAGAGTCTTCTGGGTTTAATCGGGCTTCTAATTCTACTTCAATAACAGCCACATTTGTGCCTGTGTCAATGTCTGACAATATATTTTTGAGGCATATGTACCTCGCGATTTATGTACAGTGAACAGCAGCCTAGCTCATAGCGATGGTGGAAGAAGGGGGGATAAAATTAAATAAAAATTTAGTGCAGTCCCTAAATACCTGCTTTGATATGGAGTTCCGTTATTATTGCGAGAGATGAAAGTGTGTTGTGTGAACATGACCTGTGCACCTCCTTTTTCCAAATCATACTGCGAACACAAAGGTCTCAGTCTAGGAAACTGGATTAGTGTGTTTGAATCCAATTTTGTACCTAAAGCTAAAAGCTGCCTCGTTGTTTACCTTAAGTATGTTACCTTCTCATACCGTCCGTTATTTTAGGGTTGTTATTAATTAACCGCAAGAAATTAAAAACTAACAGCCAGATAGTAATTAAGTTTCCATTCTTCTGACATATGACGGAGTGTAGAGATAACGTTTCGGAGGAGCTTGCTGCCTCAATCTTCAGGATAATCTTTGTTTCATAATCTTCTTGCACTATCCTGAAGATAGAGGCAGCAGATTCCTCCGAAACGACGTTTATATCCATATATCAGTCTTCACTGCGTCGTGTGAACGAATACTTGAATCTTCATCAGCAAACGTCTGAGAGACTCACTTATCGCAATTAATAATTAACTTTTGTGTAATAATTATCCAACGAGTTGCAACACTAAGCAGTCTGTTTTTTTTTTGTGAAAAGGTGGCAATTGTGTACAAGTGTAGGTATAACGTAACTTAGAGGGGAGTTCGTGCAACCATCGTTGCGGTGGAAAAGCAACGAGTATTGCATAAATGTGTGAATTTTTACACTTAGTTATCCAGCATGCAATGCGCATGCGCCGTATTGTCATCTGTGGCCTGCACCGCTATGCAATATTTTTTCCACTTTTTCTCATAAACGGCACGATTTTCGAAAAACAAAAAGTTACAGAACACAAAATATGCGTTCTGAATTTGTTTACAACATTTGCCGTATCCATTTCTCATTCTAAGGAGAAATGAGCGAGAAATGAGTGAGATATTTTAAATTTGTACTGGTCTTCGTGTAAAGTACCAGTTATTCTTATCAGATTGTGATGACACTCGAATTTTCTTGAAATATTTTCGAAAAATCCTCAAATATAAAATTTCGTGGAAATCCGTCCAGTGGAAGCCGAGTTGTTCCATGCGGACGGACAGACGGACGGACATAACGAAGCTAACAGTCGTTTTTCGTAATTTTGCGAACGCGCCTAACAATACTATACAGTGCCATAACTTCACGCTACTGCATTTCTTGTTTCTTCAGTACAATCTGAGTTTTTTTTTTTTTGCCTCTGTCACCTGCCTGCTACTTCCATTTCTATCTCTTTTAGTTATATCTTCTTCTCTGTCACACTTACATTTCTTCCAACTTCTCATGTTTTCCCCTTTTTTATTTTCGCTTCTTTCCCCTCTATCCTTGTGTTGTTCACTCCCTGTCCACATCCTTTCACTTGGAGGCAATGTTTAGCCAATTTTTCCTTTACTTGAACAAGAAATATGTACCAGAGTCTTTTATACTGCTCTGTAGATCAGCCAGCGACGTGGCTGAAAGACCAGGTTCGATTACCGTTAGTTTCAAATGTTTTTCCACATACTCTCGCACACAAACTTTTCTCCAACACGTTTAGACCATGTTTGTGGATCTCCCATCTTGCTACCCAATGGGTATCGTGGAAAATAAAATGATCGGATAGTTTTACTAATGACTCACATCGTCTAGTGTCGAGGTATTACTGCCTGGCCCTGTAATGGCCTAGTGCTTAGGTGCTGTAGTAGATTTTGCCTGTAATTGTCCATCGCTTAGCAACTCGCTCTTTAAAGTGCAGACAAGGTCCTTAATAGCTCCTCAGAACTCCCAAGTCTCTCTTCTGTTGAAAGCACGTTTCAGCTACGTGAACGGGCTAAGACAACTGGAATTTACAGACAAGTTAAGATATATATTTTTTGACGTTTTGCTGACCGTGCATCTCAGTATATTTATCTGAGTATTTAACCAACTTGATGCACAAAATTTGTTTCAAAATATGTTTTATTTCATGCCTCTACATGTTTCGAGCGCATGTGCTATAGGTGTGATGATACCAGAGGCTGTGTAATGCAATTTTGACCTCCTGATGATGAGCACATGTGCTCGAAACATGTAGAGGCATGAAATAAAACTTATTGTGAAACAAATTTTGTACATCAAGTTGGTTAAATACTGGGATAAAGTTAAGATCTGTCCACAGGGCGTCACACTTCTGACGCACTTGTTCTGTTATTATAAGTACATTTTTTCTTCTCGTCTTTTTCAACAGATTCATCAGGGCGAAATTTATTTACAAAAATAATCGAAGAGAGAAACGAAAAATACTTACCGTTTTGTGACTGAGTTCTCTGTCTTCCGCTTTGCCTTTAAACAAAACGATTAGGTTTTCTAATTTTCTATTTGCGTAGTGGAAACATCAAACCTTTTGTCCCTTACATAATCACATTTCCCTGGAAAATCAAAGGAAGTCTTTTTTGAAGATTTGTACTGATTTGAAGTAAGATTTTTATCTTCCCATGTGCTGCTTTATTAGAGAAAGATTTTTGAAGCATGTCTTGCAAAATTATATGCATTCTCAATTTCGCTTTAATGTGTAAAATAATAGTGAATGTTGAATCCTTAACATCAGACTTTTATACATTCACTAATTATGTAGGCTTTACTTATCGCTAATTTGATTAGGCGTAAGCATTACCTAAAAATGAAAATCATGAGTTCTAACTAAAGTGAAAGCAGTTCACTTTATTAATTATTCCACTTAGTGAAGAGCTATACATCGACTTATCAAAGTAAGAAAAATTGCCAGTTTAAAGGATATAATTTCTTTCCTGGTATTGGCTGCTTTTCATTTTCTTCTGAATAATTTACAGAACATGGCAGTTAGCGTAACATTCATAATTCCCTGTATTGGACGCGCCTTTTACGTATGCAGTACCTTGTTCTAAAATTTTCAAGAACGCAGCAGGAAATCACTACGAAATATCAAATCAAGCTTTTCTGTTTCGCGAAGCAAGTAAATTATGTTTCTTTGTTCTTTGTTTTCTTTATTATTTTTTATTGTTATTTATTCTGTCGTCCTCTGTACGCTAAACTTTAATGAAATGTTTTTTTTTGTAAAACAAGAAATGTACATCCACCTCCATATACGTCTTTATGGCATAAGCAGGGACAGCTTTGTCCTAGTCAAGTTAGAGACACAGTCAATAAATAATCCACAAAAATACGTGTGCGTTTGTTTTGTTAGAAAATTGTGAATCACAGTAAAAATATCGCACTAAATAGAAATTATGTATTTCTAATTGCATTTATTTTTATATATTTAATGTGGCTATATTTTTGAAGCACAATTTATGGATGTTAGTACATTGTCTATTGTATACGTATCACGAAGCAATATAGAGGAGTGGAGAGTCTCCGTCCACGCGTTCCTAATCCAGGGAATTGTGGATGTGAGTCGTTATCTTCAGGCCACTTATATTCGGTAAGTCGCCTTTGTACGCATTGAATACAAAGCTGGATATTCCTCAGAACCGGTGTGGAGGTTATGGAGAAGAGAAGTCTCTTACCCCTGCCAGGAATCGTACACGTACTTTGTGGAAGCTGGAAATTTCCTTTTATTCTTTTTGTTTTGTTTTGTTATTTTGTTCTTTATTTTGTACTATGACCAACAAATACACAATTATTTCACAAATTATCATACTCCCACATGTTTCGACACTATCGTGTCAACATCAGGGAGCATGTATTCAATACCTTGCCAAGTTACACAAGTATTTCAAATGCAGTTGTTGGTAATACGAAGTTTATTCAGAAAGTAAATACCGTTTCGCTGTAAAAAAAATTCGATTAAGGTTTCATATAAAATTTTATTGTTATCAGATTCTACATTCTTCAAACTATTTTTCCACATATTCGGCGCAATTATTGAGGCACTTACCGTAGTGGGGCACACGTTTTTGTGTACCCTCCTCATAGAATGGGGCCGCCTGCGATGTTAGCCACTTCTGCACTGCATCTTTCAGGTCATAGAGTAGAATCCTTGAAATCTGAGGAAAGTGCAGGGACAGATCAGAAATTGTGAAACGTCTGTCGTAACGCAATCTTTCGTTGACCTTACGCACCCAATCATCATTCACCAAAGATGGACGCCCACTTCGAGCTTCATCGTGCACGTTCTCTCGTCCTTCATTGAACATCCGAACCCATTTCCTAACCATGCCATCACTCATCGCATTGTCACAATACACTTGACAGATCTGGTGATGAATCTCACTTGGTAGCACATTCCTAGCGTTCAAAAACGAATTACAAACCGTATTTCACAGTCGGCGGCCCCTTCAATTGTCTCAAACATGTTTAACGCACAGGAACAAACATAAACATAACACGAATTTCACGAAATGGCGTCTGTGGCTTCTCAATTGATAGAGGAAGTCACTGCACATGCGCAAAGTGACAATGTCGAGGATGCGCGAGACATATGCGCAGACGGTATTTACTTTCCGAATAACATACGTACAATTTACAATTAAGATGTTTCACATAGGTTTTATGCAAGTCCTCTTATTATAGTCGTTAAAATGTCAATATTATAATATCTTTAAAACATTAAGTCTGTCCTATTTACAATAAAATGGGCTAAATCATTTTGTTGCTACAATTATCGTGAAGTCGTATATACCGTCTGTATGTTGATGCTACTGTCGTGCTGGCCCGGTATGTATTTATTTACGTATTTGTATTATATTTGAGCATTTTATGAATCATGTGACCAATACAAACGAAAGTTAAATTCACCCTAAAACTTACTTAAATCAAACGGTATCAATAATAATGAATTTTTTTGATTTTTCGTAGAGAAATCAACGGGAAGAAGAAACACAGACTTACAAATTATTTATTTATTTATTTACACTTCATGTAGAGAACACTTAACGTTTATCTTTATTGAAAGAACACCTTAACAGCAGCGTGAAACGTCTGTCCGTCTGTGTGTATGAATCTAGGATTGTAAACTACGGACTGACTGTATAAAATAAGAAAGAATCCGGAAGCGAAGAAGTTAGATACACTGGATTCGTTGTCCTGTCTTTGTTACACCGTGAACTTATCCCATCCTCTCTTCTTTGCTGTCTTTTTATTCGTGTCTATCCTATTATTCTTTCCTCTCCCCAGCACCTTGCTTCTGTTTGTAACACTACCTGCGTCCTACCCCCGGATCGATGCAGCCCGCTTCACAACGTGGATGGATTTTGCTGTCCCGCGAATCTGTTTGATCCCTGCGTCCAGCCACGACACTCACTGTTTCCTTGTGGAGAGTTCTCCATCAGTGCTTTTAAAAGATCTGTATCTGTTGTAAACAAATGCGAAATATATACAATATTTTGGTTGGTAAGACTGATGGATGGATACTGCTGAGTAGACGCCAGAGTAAATGGGAGAATATTAAGGATTTTTACAATGAAAGAGTAGAAGGTATGGATTAGGTTAAAGTGGCCTCGCAAATGCCTCCTGCTGGGGGTAGTATCTTGAGCAAACCATTCATTAATTTCTTTGTCTTAAGACAGGCCCATAGCGTCTTCCATAGCGCGTTCTCCAGACAGTGCAATTTAGTGCTCCCTTCTCTCAAATTCCAGTCTCTCCAGTTTCCTTAAGTACATTCAATAGCTGCTTACGTCTTATTTCTCGTCTTCTCATCCCTTCCGTCTTCCTTTCAATAGTGTGTTATAAAAGGCAATTTCTACGCAATATGTGACAAATGAAGTTAGTCTTCTTTCATTTAATTCTCTGCAGGACGTTTCTTTCTTTCGTGACGCTGCGTGATATTTCTTAATTGTTTGCAAGACTGGTTATAAGATTTTGAAGTTCAGCTGACCGTGCATCGTGATAAATACTTATAATAAAACCAACTAGATGCACTAATTTCTCAAATTTATTTTTTGAATAAAACTCTACATGTTTCGGACATTCCCTCTGTCCATCATCAGGAGTTTATCACTGTACACACAGTAATGGTATATGTCATACAGGATTTCTGTCAGCTTGCGAGCAGGATCAGAACAGAAAGTCCTGATCCTGCTCGCAAACCTGTATGACATATACCATTGCTGTGTGTACAGTGATAAACTCCTAAGGATGGACAGAGGGACTGTCCAAAATATGTAGGGTTTTATTCAAAAAATAAATTTGAGAAATTAGTGCATCTGGTTGGTTTTATTATAAGAATTTGGTCATCTGATATTTTCCAGCTATCTGTGCAGCACCAAACATCAAAACGTTCAAGGTCTCTCTATTCCGTACTCCCAAGTGCCGAAGTTTCAACCCCATACGCAGCTATTCTCAAAATGCGGCATTTAATTAGTTTATTCCTTAAATTTAACTCCGATTTGCTGATGAAAGGAGTCTTGCTCTTCTTGTAACCTGTTAACCCCCTTCATTTTTCAATGACACTTTATTTCACAGTTGATTTTATTATTCAATTTTGTATGCTCGCAGTTACATAAGATTACGGTTGGCATGTTAAAGAATCTGTGTGGATTGATATGACTCAGGACAGGGTCAAGTGGCGGGCGCTTGTGTGTGCGGTGACGAACCTTCTTCTTTCTTAAAAAAAAAAGGAGATTGTTTTGACTGGGACCTGTTAGATTCTCAGGAAGGGTTCTGCCTCATACTTTGGTTTAGCTAGTTTAGAGTTTTGAAAACCTATCCGTTGTATAGCCGGTCCCAGTAGCCGCGCGGTCTAAGGCGTAGGTCTGCGGCTGCTGGCCTGCTGAGATCGTGGGTTCGAATCCCATCGGGAGCATGGAAGTTTATCTGTTGTGAGTGTTGTGTGTTGTTAGGTAGAGGTCTCTGCGACGAGCTGATCACTCGTCCAGAGGAGTCCTACGGACTGTGGCGCGTCGTTGTGTGTGATATAGAAACCTCAACGATGAGGAGGCCCTGACCCGCGTTGGGCCGCAGCGCCGCAGGGGGGGGATCTCTTGTATAAATTAAATACTAATAATTACTCAGTAATATACAATATTTTATAAACTGAACACTTTATCATTATAGGATGAAAATTTAGCCCACCTGCAGCCATGATATTAAATTGATGAGAGATTTAGTCTACTGGCACTAAAGAGGAAGCTGAGTGCTAGGTTAACCTATGAAGAATGGGTGATTTTGTTTGTTAACGTGTTAGTAGGTACGTTCGCAAACTTGCGAAAAGCGGCTATTACCTTCGTTATGCCTGTCTGTCCGCTTGTCCCTCCGTTCGTCTGTCCGCACGAAGCAATTCGGCTCCCACTGGATCGATTTTTATTAAATTTGATATTTGAGAGTTTTTTTTTCTCGAAAATCTGTAGTGAAAATTCATGTTTCATTAATCTGACTAGAAAAACCGGTACCTTATGTGAAGAATAATGTACATTTTTGATCATATCTCACTAAATTCTTCTTAGGATTAGAAATGTTCTAGTCGGAATTTTAGACAAAATAAAAACTCTTGTGATGGCCAACAAACGTTTGCGAAAACCGTGCCGTTTATGAGAGCCGGATAGGACATAGTTAACAATACGGCGCATGCGCATTGCATGTTTGATACCTAAGGCTTCACACACACACACACACACACACACACACACACCATACACACACACACACCACACACACACACACACGCGCACCACACACACACACACACACGCACACCACACACGCACACCACACATACACACACACCACACACACCACACACACACACACCACACACACACACACACACACCACACACACACACACACCACACACACACACACACCACACACACACACACCACAC
>Ga0131853_10023397_pt1 | contig 11159 bp, 12 predicted proteins | sample TergutLab28metaG_FD_92764 | JGI IMG/M metagenome (GOLD analysis project Ga0131853, IMG submission 92764) | Labiotermes labralis P1 segment gut microbial communities from Petit-Saut dam, French Guiana - Lab288 P1 (version 2) (version 2) | ecosystem: Host-associated > Arthropoda: Insects >...
TGACTCTTTTGGCAAGTGTTTTTTGGTCAGCTTTTCTTTCAACTTTTCAACGCCTTTTGGTATGTAGTGTATGCCAAGGAACCCACATAGAACAATAAGTTGATATAAAGGAACCAGAATTGCAACTTTAAGGAAATTGCTTTCTGTGAAGTTTCCAAATGGGAAATCAATAATTCTGATATAGTCGTGGTCTGCCACGAAAGTTATGATTGTTGCAAGAATTAGATATGGAACAAAAACAATGAAGCCCCATTTCAAATCTTTCCATTTTGCTTCATACATTTTAAGTGGAAACGCAAGCATTGCAAACAATACAACCAAAATATGATAGAAATATGAATGATAATTTAGATATGTTGCTGTGCCAAGGAGCATTCTTTCTGTCACAGAACCTGTGATGATTGCTGGAAGCAACAATATTCCAACAGAAACCACTGTTGTGATTGAAAGTGTCACGCCCCACATAATTTCTCTAAACCTTGTTGCCTTTGCACCTTTTCCAATTCCAAAGAACTCAAAAAGAATTTCAGCAATAACAACGATTGGAAATAGATACGAAAAGATTGAGCAAATGAAAACTGGAATCCAAGAGACTTCATAGTCCACAACGAGCCCTCTAAATTGTTTGATTAGTTCAAGTGTCAAAAGAATGACTGCAACAATTGCAAATGGAATCAACTTAATTTTTCTTGGCTGATTTCTAAGAAGAAAATATAACCCCACACAGATTCCAACAAAAACAAGAAATGCACCACCCATCAAATATACGTCGTAGATTGTACCCATAATATTCTATTATACAACAAAAATCGACAAAGTGCATGGGAAATACTTCCTAGAATATTTATAGAACATTTGTTTTGTTTTATGTATATTGTGGGTTATAATATAATGATGGAAAAACGAGAAGCAAGAGAACGAAATATTCTACATTCGGACTTAAACAATTTTTTTGCTTCTGTTGAAGAAATTTTAAACCCTTCGCTTAGAGCCCACCCACTTGTTGTTGGTGGTGACCCATCTAAACGCAGCGGAATTGTTCTGGCAAAAAACCAGCTGGCAAAGAAATATGGAATATTTACTGGCGAAACGCTTTTTGCTGCAAGAAAGAAATGCCCAAACCTTGTTGTTGTTCCTGGAAGAAGCGGAGTATATGGCGAGTATTCAAAAAAGGTTAATGAAATATATAGTCGATATTCTGATAGAGTTGAAAGTTTTGGCATTGATGAATGCTGGCTCGACATAACTGGGTTGTTAGATGAGAAAGGAAACAGACGAAATCCTCGCGAAGTTGCCGATGAAATTAGGGAAACCGTGAAGCGGGAACTTGGGCTTACAGTAAGCATTGGCGTGAGTTTCAACAAAACATTTGCCAAACTTGCCTCAGACTTTAAGAAACCAGACGCAACCAGTGAGGTTACAAAAGAAAACTTTAAAGAACTTGTTTGGCGTCTTCCTGTAAACGACATGATGTATGTTGGGCGACGCATGGCTCCACATTTTCGAAAAATGACAATTGAAACAATTGGTGACCTTGCAAACTTCTCCCCTGTTCATTTGGAAAAACGTTTTGGAATTAATGGAAGAAAACTCTGGGAACTTGCAAACGGAATTGATGACAGCACTGTTGCCTTATATCAAGAAACTGAACTCCCTAAATCTGTTGGAAACAGCAGAACTTTTTCGCACGACTTGACAACTGTTGAAGAAATCAAGTGTGCTCTCACGGTTCTTGCAGAATCTGTTGCAAGGCGTTCTAGGCGAAAAGGTGTGAAAGGTGTTGGTGTTGCTCTTTCGGTTAGAGATGAAAATTTGAAATGGTGGAAAAAACAAGGCATGCTTGGGTTTGCAACAAACAACTCAAAAACCATTCTTGACGCTGGCATGGAGCTCTTAAAGCACTATGACAAACCCTTGAAAGTTCACAGTCTTGGAATAACTCTGTTTAGTTTAGTTGAAGAAAGCAAAGAACAACTTTCAATATTTGGAATGGAAGAAAAAAACAAGACTGAATGCGTTCTAGATAAGGTTCAAATTAAGTATGGAAGAAAAGCAATTGTTGCTGGAACAACACAAGTTGATAAAGAAATTTCAGACTTTATGCCTTCACAAAAAAAACTCGTCTAGGACGAGTTCTTTTTTATTTAACAATAACTTTTAGGAACGTCTTCTTGCCCTTCTTAACCAGATAGTCTTTTCTGTATATAAGGTCGATTGTTTCGTCTGTTGATTCAATCTTCTTAGCGTCAATTGTAATTCCGCCATTTTCAATCAAATCTCTAATCTCACGTTTGCTGAAGAAGATTTCATGAAGCACGCTTAAAAAGTCCACAACTTTCATTTCAGCTTTTAGAACCTTATCTTCTTTAACTGTTTTTAAATCAAAAGCTATAACAAGGTCTGTATATAAGAAAGCAGCCATCGGAACGCTTGGGTCGTTTAGAATGTCTGTCACTTCTTTTTTATAGAACATTTTTCTTGTTGTTTCAACAACCTCGTCTGCAGCTTCTTTGCCGTGCACAAGTTTTGTTACGTCGTATGCAAGTTTTTTCTTTGCTTCTCTGATGTCTTTTGTAATCAATGGAGCAATTTCTTGAACAGTCATATCTCCAAAGAACTTAAGAAGTTGTTCAACTTCTGCGTCATCCACATTTATGAAGTATTGGTAGAAATCAAATGGTTTTGCATTTTCACCATGAACCCAAAGAGTCCCTTTTTCTGTCTTGCCCATTTTTGTGCCGTCTTTGTTTGTCAGAAGTGGTGTGCTTAGCCCAACCAGTTGTGGTCTTTCTTTTCCGTTCTTTAAACTCATTTTGCGTCCAAGTTCAACACCAGCCACAACGTTTGCCCATTGGTCGCTTCCGCAAAGTTGAAGTGTGCAACCAAACTCGTTGTTTAGATGAATAAAGTCGTATGCTTGCATAAGCATATAACCCATCTCAAAGAATGTTAGACCACCTTCTGTCAGTCTGTTTTTATAGTTTTCAAAACTAAGCATTCTGTTTACGTTAAAATGAGAACCAACTTCTCTCATAAAATCTAGATACGTTCTGTTGTTTGTCCAGTCTGCGTTGTATACAATTGTTGCTGTGTCCATGTTGATGAACTTTTTTACAACTTTTTCTATGCCTTTAGAGTTTTCTTTCAACTCTTCTGCTGTCATCATTTTGCGCATTTCATTTTTAAAACTTGGGTCGCCTATTGCTGCTGTTGCGTTTCCAATAAGCAAAATTCCTTTGTGACCAAAGTCTTGAAGAATTTTAAAAACCCTAAGACCAAAAAAGTGTCCTATATGAAGGTTGTCTGCTGTTGGGTCGATTCCGAAATAGAAAGTTACTGGTCTTGCGTCTAGCATTTCCTTTGTTTCTTTTTCGTGTGTCAATTGCTTGATGAAGCCGCGTTCTTTAAGGAATTTGAACGCACCTTGCTTGAATTCCATAGTTTTTCTCCTATATATCTAGAGTATACCAAAAAAAAACAAAAAAGCCCTCAGTTTTTTGAGGGCTTTTTTTATGTCTTGGATTAAACAAGCCACTTATATTTTTTGTTAACAAGAAGGCTCAGCAAGTCTACCCACCAGAAAACGAAGCCTAGTAGGAATGGTAAACTTAGAATTGTCCAGATTATGTTTTTTCCATAAACCAATCTCCAAACGAAGCTGAAGATATATCCAAATATCAATTGCAGTATTAGCAACACGATAAATGAAAGACCAAAGTTTGCTTTTTTTGCCATGTTTTTTCTCCTTTAATTTTATATGATATTTTATTATAACATGACACTAAAATTTTTGTTGCTATTTATTTCTATTAATCATTTCAACAATAAAAGCCTTGGCTCTAAGCCCGTTCACTCTCTCGGCTTCCTTGCCATCTTTGAAAACAATCATTGTTGGAACAGACATAACATCGCATTTTGCTGCAATATCTGTTGCAGTGTCTATATCAATGCTGAATATTTTTGTGTCTACATCTGCTGCAACTTGCTCTAGAATTGGTCCAAGCATTTTGCATGGTCCGCACCAAACTGATTTAAACTTTACAAGAACTGTGCCGTTTGCAATTTCCTTATCAAAGTTCTCTGCTGTGATTTCAATAATTTTACTCATGTTTTTCTCCTTTGCTGAATGTTTTTTAGTATACCATATTTTGACAGTTTATTTTAAGCCTTTTCCCACAAAATAATCTTAGACAAAAAGGAGAACCATACATGAGAGAACTTAGAGATTGTGTTTGTGCACTTGCAATTGGAGTTGTTGTTGGAGGGCTTGTTGTTTATAAGTCTAAAACAATCCGAGCATATATGCGAGCACAAGAAGATGTGATTATGGAAATTACGGACAGTTGTGTGGAAGCATGTGCAGACATTAAGGACACGGTTGTCAACAAAACACGAGAAGTTTGTGCAGATTGTGTTGAAACCGTTTGTGACGACATGGAAGACACAACAAAGAAACTTGAAAAAGTGGCAAAGAAAATCGAACCAAAGAAAACAAAAAAGAAGGCATAGTGCCTTCTTTTTTTATTTAGCTATTTTACTTGTTTTCGATTGCTTCAGCTGGACACACATTTGCACATCCGCCACAACCAACGCATACGTCTTGGTCAATCACTGCTTCAACAGTTCCATCTTCTTTTTCAACAATGTCAATTGCTCCAAATGGGCAAACGCTCACGCACGCTCCACATCCTACGCATTTTTCTGTAACTTTCATAGCTTTCTCCTTTGCTTTGCACTATATATGCTTTTTAAGTATACCCTACTTCATTCGGTTTTGCAAATTCTTTCTAGAATTTGCACTGCATTTCCTGCTGCACCTTTTCGCACATTGTCACTTGAAATAAAGAAAGACAATGCATTTTTGGTTGACTCATCTCTTCTTATTCTTCCAATAAAAACTTCATCTTTGTTTTCTGCGATGATTGGCATTGGATAGTCAAACTGCTTTGGCGAGTCTCTGACAATCAAACCTTCTTGAGCATAGAACGCTGTATAGATGTCTTTCATGTCAAACTCTTTTTCGAATTCTACAAACACCGATGCACTGTGGCAATTTGCGATTGGAACTCTGACGCATGTTGCAGAAACTTGAAGGTTTGGAAGGTTTAAAATCTTCTTGGTTTCGTCCATAAGTTTTTGTTCTTCTTTGGTATAACCAGACTCCAAAAAGTCATCAATCTGTGGAATTAGATTGTCAAAAATTCTGTGTTTAAATGTTTGATTTGGCTTATTTTTTGATGTGTTTTTTAAATCTGAAATTCCGCCAATTCCTGCTCCACTTACGGCTTGATATGTGGAATAAATCACTCGTTTTATGCCGAATTTTTTTAGAGCATTAAGCGGCAACACCGCCATGATTGTTGTGCAGTTTGGGTTGGCGATGATTCTTTTTTTTGCCGCTAGAGCCTCTAAATTGACTTCTGGCACGCAAAGTGGAACATCAGCACACATTCTATATGCGCTGGAGTTGTCGATTATAACGGCGTTATTAGCCTCAAAAATGGGTGCATAAATCTTGCTTATTTCTGCTGGCACCGCGAGGAGAACAAAGTCCACTTTTAGGTTCTTTGCAATGTCTTTTGTGAGGACAAAAACACCCTTAGATTTCTTGTCTGCAAAGAGATATAACTCATCTGGAGTGATGCGTTTTTCTTCCAAAATTTCAAGCATTTTTTTGCCAACCATTCCGGTTGCACCAACAATTGCTAGTTTCATTTTTCCTCCTTAAATCAGCAGCGGTTGAATTTGTTTTCCTTCTAGAGCATGTTCGACAGTTTCCAAAATCTTTGAGAAATCTGCAACAAGGCTCTTTGGTTTCTTCTCAAAATTGTCTTGACCAAAAGGAACGAAATAGACATTTTTGGAATTCATCAAGGTTGCAATGTTTGTCATATTCAACCCTAAGCCATCGTTTGTTGAAACTCCAATCACAACGGGTTTGTTGTTTCGCATAAGACTTTTTGCAGTCATAGTTATTGGGCTATCTGAAATTGCATTTGCAAGTTTAGATATTGTTGTTCCGGTTGCTGGAGCGATTACAATAACATCTATAATATTACTTGGGCCAACAACCTCTGCTTGATTTAAATTCACCACTGGAGGCTTGCCTGTGATTCTCTTTAGTGTTTCAATCACCTCTTTACTTTTTGTTGCGCGTGTGTCCATTGTTGCAACAGTTGTTGAAAGAATTGGAAGAACTTCGTGTCCATCTTCCACAATTTTTTCGATGATTTTATATATGCTTGGTATTGTGCAAAATGAACCTGTGATTCCAAAACCTATCTTCATATTTCTATATATGACCACTTCACAAAAAGGTTGCTCTCCTCATATTGTGAAATATGAAATATTACATAGAAACAGCATGCGAAAGAACAGAGCATTTATATATGCTTTTGAAAAAATCTAAAAAGGAAGTTTTTAGGCTTACAGAAAAGAAATGCCCAACCTGTGAACTCTCAAGCAAAGAAGAAACAACATATATCTTTTCCCCTGCCAAAAAATTTGAAAAGAAAGATGTTCTTTTGCTTAAAAACAACAGCGTTGTTATTTCTGGAAATATTACAGACGAAACAAAAAAACTGTTTGAGGCAAAAAAGATTATTCACAAAAACCTATTGACTGATATGCTCTATTCAATTAAAAATAATGTCCTGACTGCTGAAGCAATTTTGGCGCTTGTGATTACGCACACAAAACGAAGTATCTTTGAAGAAAAGATTTTAATTCTAGGTATGGGAAATCTGGGAACTGCAACAGCGAAGATGCTGACACAGTTGGGGCTTGAAGTTTCTTGTGTGAATTATACCGAAGAAAGATATTTCCAGGCTTATCACTTTTCAAAGATTGTGTATCTAGGTGATGAATTTAAGAAACATCTTAAAGACTATTCCGTGATTATAAACACTGCACCAGCGAAATTGTTTGCCGATGAAGAACTCCCGCTAATAAAAAAAGATACAGTCTTTTTGGAGACTGCAACTGGAACTTGTTTAAGTCAAGAAAAGGCGGAGCATTTTAAATATATTCTCTGCCCTGCCTTGCCTTCGAAATTTATGCCACATTCTGCTGCGGAGTTGATGTATGAATATATTAAAAAAAACGCCTAAGCGTTTTTTTGATTATCTTCTGTTTTTGATTCTTTTCAGGAACTCTGGGATATCATCTTCTTCAATTTCAACTCTTGAAGTTTTAAGATTCTTTCCAACACCTTCTTCCTTTGAAGCAGCAACTTCTTTTTTTGCTTCTTCAAAAGTTGCTTCTTTTGTTGGTCTGTTTAGTGCTTGGTGAAGTTCTTCTTCTCTTGTGATTTCTTTTTGTTCTGGCTGTTGTTTTACAAAGTTTTCTTCAAATCCATCAAACAGGCTTTTTTGTCCAACGCCTTTTGTTTCGAAACTGAAATTTGAATCTTCTTCTTTTTCTTTAGATTCTTTTTTTACTTGCTCTTTGATTTCTTGATTTCTTATTGTTGCAAGTCTTTGATATTCTAGGTTTCTTCTGATTTCTTCTTCTGTTTCAGCTAAGCCAGTCGCAACAATTGTGATTTCCATATCGTCGCCAAGTGCTTCATCAATTCCGTTTCCGAAAATGATTTCGCAGTCTTCCGAAACAACGCCACCAACAAGTTGAACTGCTGTTGCAACGTCGTCTAGACTTACGCCAATTCCACCCTTAACATGGATTACAAGACCTGTTGCACCTTCGATGCTTGTTTCAAGAAGTGGACTTGAAACTGCTTGCTTAACCGATTCAATCACTTTATTCTCGCCGCCTGCTCTTCCGATTCCCATATGAGCTTTTCCGCGGTTTTTGATTACACGCTTAATGTCTGCAAAGTCTAGGTTCATGATGCTTGGTTTTGTGATGATGTCGCTCATTCCAGCAATACCTTGTCTAAGAACATCGTCTGCATATCTATATGCTTCTGCCATTGGCACGCCTTTTGGAAGAACGTTTAGAAGTTTTTGGTTTGGAATGACAACAATTGTGTCTACAAATTTTCTAAGTTCTGCAATACCTTTGTCTGCCTTTTCTCTTCTTGGTTTTCCTTCAAAGTCAAATGGTTTTGTTACAACCGCAACAGTCACAATTCCAAGTTCTTTTGCAACTGAAGCAATAACAGGCGCTGCACCTGTTCCTGTTCCGCCGCCCATTCCTGCTGTGATGAAAACAAGGTCTGTTCCTCTAAGCACATCTGCAAGTATTGTTCTTGATTCTTCTGCTGCTTTTTCTCCAATTGCTGGGTCTGCACCTGCACCTTGTCCACGTGTAAGTTTTTCTCCAATCTGAAGTCTCATTGGTGCTTTGTTTACAAGAAGAACTTGCTTGTCTGTGTTTATAGAAATAAACTGAACACCTTTCAGTCTTGAATCAATCATTCTGTTTACTGCGTTGCAACCACCGCCGCCAACACCGATAACTTTGATGCTAACTATTGGATTGCTTGATGAATTTGTGTTAAAAGTATTTTGCATACATTCCCTTTTTCAAACTAATAGATATTTTTCTAATCCATTATACTAAATATTGTGGTTTTAGTCAATGAAATATAAAATCTAATCTACTTGACCATTGATGATTAGTGCTAGGTTTAAAACTCCAAGTTCACTGACAAGCGTTGGTGTTGGTGTTTCTAGTTGAGGTGCGTTTCTGACTTCAAGTGGGTATGCAATCAACTTCGAAAGATAGTCTGCGCCGCCTCGTAGATATGAAAGCCCCCCACCTGTTAGATATATTTCTCTAATGTTCTTTTCTTCAAGCCTCATGTTTTTTAGGGCTCTTGAAACACTCTTTGCAAAACACTCCAACCATTCTTTTATTAGTTTGTTTGCAATTTGTGCGTTTATTCTAATCATTTTTTCTTGTCCAACGCTTTCGTATGAATCACTTGGAAGCGGTGTGCAGTTTAGAATAACTTCCTTTTTCACCTGTTCTGCTTCTTCAATTGTCAACTTAAATGCATCTGCAAAAATTTCTGTCACGTCTTGCCCGCCAAAGTCTAGTGAAACAAGGTTTCTAAGCCCTTCGCCGCAGATTATGCTTAGGCTTGCAGCACTATAGCCAACGTCTAAAATCACAACATCTTTTTCTCTTTCTTCTGCAGTAAATGCATATAGGCTTTGTGCAAGTGTTGCACAAACAAGTTCTGATGAACGAATGTCCAAATCTTCTAGAATTTGATATATGTTTTCAATAAAATAGTTCTCGCAGAAAACGAAGCTTACGTTTGCTGCAAACTTTGATGCTTTTGTTTTTTCTGGTTTGAATGTTCTTGTTTTTTCGTCAATCAAATAGTCTATTCCAGATTTGTTTATAAGCTCGAATTTATCTTCTTTAATTCCGCTATATGCAAGGTCTGCAATGTTTGCAATCTTTCTTCTTGAAATCGCTTTTCTTTTTGCATAGCCTTGTTTTGCTTGTCCTACTTGAACAGTGATGAAATCGCTTGGAACACCAACATAAACCTTGTTTATTTTTGTTAGGGCACTAGATTCTAGTTCTGAAACAATTTCAGACACCAAAACTTTGATGTCTGTGATTGAATCTCTAAATCTGCCTTTTCTATATCCGCCGTAGTCTTTTTGAATTCTAGCCAAAATATCGAGCTGACCATTCACCCCGCGTCTTCCAACAAGCCCAACAAGCTTTTGACTTCCAAAATCTATAATTGCAACAGTATTTTTCATACTTCTATTTTAACAGATTTTAGGAAATTGTGCTATAGAATTCGACCAGCAAAAAATAAACTCTCCATAAAGAGATGCCCCATCAAGGTCATTCCTTCTTCGTCCTTTGAAGTGAACCATTTAAGTTCTTCAATTTCTCTTGAGGCTTTTGGTTTGTCTGTAAGTGTTCCGAAATATAGTGTAAGTTTCAAAATTCCATCTGTCCCATCGCCCTTTGGATGTGTGCAATAAAAAACTCTATAGAGTTGCAAGCTGTTTTCCACAATACCTGAGCCTAACTCTTCCATAATTTCACGCTTTAAGCATTCTTCGTCTGTTTCACCCATTTCGCGTTTTCCACCTGGAATATAAAAAGACTTTTTACCCTTGCTTCTTGCAAATAAAACTTTGCCGTCTTTTATTATAAACAAACCAACTTTATCGATGAGCATTTCATCGTTAATTTCTTTGTCTGTCATTTTTCTAAACCTTGGAAGAGTCTCACCGTTATGCTCCACTGTTTGGTTCCAAACTGCAATCTTCCTTACGCATGTTTTGTGGTCGCCATAACATTCGCGATAGATTACGCTTTCTTCCATGTCTGGTTCATAGAACCCGGTTCCTAGAACTTCATATAGATTTGTTTTAGATTTAAAATGTTTATATAGACCTGGTGTTGGTTTATTCATTCCACTCAAATTCCTTTTCTGCAATGCGAACTGTTGTTCCTTGTTTTAGACCTTTTGCTCTCATCATGTCGATAATTCCATCAGCGTGAAGTTTTGCATAGAAATATGCAAAGCTGTCGCCTTCTTCTAGGTTTACTTTTCTTATTGCTTCATCAATATAACCACCTTCAAGAACCATTGTTCCCGTGTGGTCTCTATAGATATTTATACTTGTTGTGTCGCGTTCGTCGATTACGTTCAGTTCTGTTGTTTCTGGTTTTTTGTGTGGAATTTTTTCAAGCACTTTAACTGTCTGTGTCAGAAGGTCTGAAACACCCATATGTGTGATTCCAGATATCGTCACAATTGGATTGCTTGTGATTTCCTCAAATCTTTTGATGACTTCATCAATGTCTTGCACCATGTCGCATTTGTTTAGAACAACAATCTGCGGAACCTCTGCGCAAGCATCGCTATATTTTGCAAGTTCGCCGTTGATTATTTTATAGTCCATAACTGGGTCTCTGCCTTCGTATCCAGATGCATCAACAACGTGCAGGAACATTCTTGTTCTTTCGATGTGCCTAAGAAAATCGTGCCCTAGCCCAACGCCTTCGGCTGCACCTTCAATAAGCCCAGGTATGTCGGCAACAACAAAACTTGTGTCTAGATGTTTAACCACACCTAGGTTTGGAGTTAGGGTTGTGAAATGATAGTTTGCAATTTTTGGACGTGCATTTGATATTACTGACAAGAGTGTGCTTTTTCCAACGTTTGGAAAACCAATAAGACCAACGTCTGCTATAGTTTTAAGTTCTAAGATAAA
>Ga0131853_10023398_pt1 | contig 11159 bp, 8 predicted proteins | sample TergutLab28metaG_FD_92764 | JGI IMG/M metagenome (GOLD analysis project Ga0131853, IMG submission 92764) | Labiotermes labralis P1 segment gut microbial communities from Petit-Saut dam, French Guiana - Lab288 P1 (version 2) (version 2) | ecosystem: Host-associated > Arthropoda: Insects >...
GTACTCTTACCGTGCTTTCCGTCCTGGCCTCGATTATAGGAGTGTAACTGTGCTTTAGTTTCTTGACGGAAATCACTGCTATCTCAATTTTTAACTTTTCTTTTTTGTTTCTAAAGTGGGATGCGAAAGAAAGTGGTTGTTTCCAAGGAATATAAATTTTAAACCTTACAAACAATACATAAAGGCGAAACTATGAAAAAGTGACAGAAGAACTTGCAAGAGATCGTGTTACTCCTGGTGGCTGTAAAAGAGAAGAAGCGAAACTGGAATGTGGCGTTCTGTCAGGGCTTCAAATGAAGACCTCAAAAAAGAAAGAAGAAAAGAAAGACACGCAGGAAGAAAACAAATTTGCAACTGCCCAGTGGCAATGCGTAGAGATCTCCTACAACAAATTTCACCAAAATCAGTCACAAAATATTGAAATCTCGGATAAAGACGAATTTACGACCTTCATTACCGTATGACTGTCACTAAGCCGACATTCACGACAATCGTCATTTTTAACACAGAATTTCACGGTAATTCGACGATCAGTTTAGAGGTTGATACGAGATCAGAGACACGAACAGAAGAAAGGATTTTGTTTCCGCATGAGGCGTTCTTTCTCCTTTTTCGTAAAGAACGCCTAACACTAGATGCCTTAATGCCATAGCTTTTCAACTGTGCTTTAAATACTCGCATGCCATTCAAAAAGACCACGTAACCCAAGAGAGATTAAAACTGAATTACGCTTGTCGTCTACACTGACAGTGTTAATTTAGTTGACGGAAAAATGAACACTCCTACAGGAAACACATAACGCTATTAGTCCCTAATAAAGAGGTTGGTCTAGAAGGAAATGCTCAAAGACCTAAATACATGCTCACGTTTCGTCAACAGAATTCAGGATAAAATAAAAGCAAGGTTGGTAGGAAGTCATATGAAAATGTGAGAATGTTCATATAGTTCATATATTAGGGAATGAAACGAACAAATCAAAACTGTATTCATGAAGATATTCAGAGCAGATTAAATCTTGAAGATGCGTGCTAACATTCGATCCAAAATCCTTATTTTCTGCTATTATGTGTACAAAAATATGAAGACCAATAGTTCTGCTTTTTATTTTGTAAAGCGAAAAATTGGTCTCTCAGATTCAGAGAAGACATGCTGCGGCTGTTTTAGAATGAGGTGCTGAAGGATATTTGGCCCTAAGAGTAAAAGAAGTAACAGGAGACTGGAGAAAACTACATAATGAAGAGCTTCATGACTTAAATACTCCTCATCAAATATTATTGAGAGTGCTCAAATCATGGAGGAAATGATGGGCTGGGAGGGGGAACTTGAAAGAAGTGGACTACCTGGAAATCCTATAAGTACACGGTAGAATATTATTAAAATGAAACTTAAAGAAACAGACTGTGAGAGCGTGGACTGGATTCATATGGTTCGGAATGTGGACAAGCTGCAAACTGTCTTAAACACAGATCTGAACCTTCGGTTTCTATGAAATGGGGGAAATTTCTTGAATAACTGAGGAAGTATATTAGCCTGTCAAGAAGGACTCTGCTCGCTGTAGTTACAGCAGGCCCACGTGGCACAAATATCCCTGTGATATTGTTTACAGTAAGCGGTCTGAGTGTCCGCAAGGATATTCTTCACTGCAGTAAACACGTTCGTTTCTTCAGAACGTCACAACCCTTAATACCAACAGGCCGCCACAGACAACAGCAGCTTTGTTTAAGCCCTCCCGAAACCGGAATATGCCCTTCAATTCTAAGCAATCATTGCGGTTCTTAGTTCCGTTGGTTTTGGGAAACAATCTTCAACTGAAATCGCACGCATTTTTATCGTTCAAGAAACTGCAATGCTGCACAGCTCTGCGAGTTATACACCGAGCATGACACATTATAAGTCACATTATACTGCAAGTTTAGTTGAAACTAAAATGCGACACAAAAGCGTAAATACTTTGTGAACAACCTGTTTGTTTGGCGAAACACAAGGCAAAAACCTGCATTAGGATACCAGACACCAGACCAGAACTTCTTTAACACACTGATTCACAAAGCTCATTCATTCATCTTCAAGAATTAGTACGGACATACAGTGATGCCTCGTCCCTGGCGGGGTTTGGAGAGGGGGGGGGGGGTTATCACGGCGTGTTGGGAAAAACAGTGGCGAGAAGAATTCTTCTGGGAAAGGCAGAGTTACGTGAACGCGAACATGAAAGGTTAACGATATTTAAACATTTACACTGTGCTTGGGCAGTAGATGTTGAAAGCTTTCGCGGCGCTTCAGCGAAAAACCGTTCGCGTTTAATCAAGTGTATTTAAATTACTAACGTTCGGCAAAATTTCCCCACATATATTACATTATTTTCTACCGCGTATAGCAAAACCGCGTTGGAGAGAGGATACGTCGGACAATAAAGTTCGCGAACTCATCGCGGTAAAGTGCTACAAACCTCATTGTTGAATACCACCGTGGTCGCCTTCAAAGTACTCCCCTTGGGAAGCTATGCACCGATGCCAGGGCCTAGTCTACCCTTCGAAACTATTTTGGAACTGATTTCGTCAAATTGCCTTCAGAGCTGCCGTTGTATTTCTCCTGATGTCACCAATGTCATCAAAAGGCCTTCCTTTCAATATTTCCTTTATCTTTGGGAACAGAAAAAAAGTCATTGCACTAACATCTCTCTGATTTTGTTTCCACTCTTTACAAGTTAAACAAGAAATTTAATGCTCGTTCGCTACTCTAATTCAAGCTTCGACATTCTCGCGGCGGCAAACCAAAACACACGCAGACGACAATAGATGCCACTCAGAAAGAGACTTCCATAGATCAACAACAACAACACAGCTGTGAAACGCTGATATGTCAACGTCATCAAACCATACGAAGGCTTTTGTCCAGTGCTGCAACGGCAAGCACACGGTGGCAAGTTCGCGAACTTAATTGTCCGACCATGTATTGTGTGCATGGAAGGATGGATGTACTGTACGTATGTGCGTACGTATCTTCTGGGACGACAGTGGGAAGCCAAATTGACAACACCAAGTACGTATATGAGCGAAGAAACCCTTCGGTTTCAAGCACTGGTGCAAGCGGAAGAGTCCTAATTTAACAAAGTCGACGGTGTCTCTAAAATTAATGGCTACAAGAGAGATCGTACAAGACGGAGACAAGGATTGAGTGAGACACAGTAAGGAAATATGAGAACTGGAAACATAAGGCAATTAACTAACACCTTAAGTGACTACAGGCAGACGCGAAATGAAATATTACGTCCTGCAGATAAGATCGTACACTGTTTTCTGCCGTTGTAATTATATAATCCACATGCAGACAAAGTGTGTATTTGGGTTTATAAGTAGACAGAGGTTTATGAATTAGCGTACCCTCACACACGTGCTCAATCTCTGTCTAATCCCCAAAGACTGATATAAAGCCAAATGTTACAGCCATCAGGACTCAGAATATTACTTCTATGTCCACGAATGAATCATATTCCAAGTCTGTAGAGAAACGGAAATTTTAATCAACTCCTTGGGCCTTATCTATGGCGTATACTGTTTATATTTAAGATTTTGCTTACCAAATTAAAAACGGGAATGGAGGTACGTGCTCTCTTACCCAAAACCCAATGGCTGTCTCCATATTTTTTTCCTTCTCTTTCACTGTTTGTTATTTCATTCACTTTCTTCTTGTAATTGCTAACATCATTATGCATCCATCACAACACTCGTAAATTTGGCCTCATGGAATGGCACGTACAATCTATCTTATAATAATTTCAGTTGTATACAATGATTATACTGCACGAAATGTGTTGGCGGGATTTTGTAAAATGCAAGTATTTTCACCGTAATGAGCCACTGTCATTTAGGATTCTAGAGGCTAAAGATCAGTTGTCTATCGTGACCCATGCTTTAATAAGAAGGCACGTGCCCTCTAGTAGTTACAGGCGTTTGATTCTCCTATAGAAGTTCTTCGGAAGTTTCAGCAGAGATGGCCGGAATATGTGCCACGTATGGGAGAAAAGGAAACGCAAGAAGGGTTTTGGTGGGAAACTTGAAGGACAGAGATCGCTTGTAAGACCTCGGCGTAGATGACAATATTAAAATGAATCTTACAGAAATAGGATAGGAAAATGTGGACCGAATTAATCTAACTTACGACAGGGACAAGTGGCGGGCTCTCATGACTACAGTAACGAACCTGTGGGTTCCATAAAATACAGGGAATTTGAACTGAGAAACTATCAGCTTCTCAAGAAGAACTCTGCTCCTTGGAGTTCGTTGGTTTCAGCGGAGTAGAACAGAACGGAAAGCAAACTTGACTTCAGTGCCACCTTCTTTATTTCTTCTGTTAAGGACAGGCCTAGAGTTTGTTTACTTTTTGCACTGCTGTTGAAGGTTTCTACTGTTGTTCAGTAAATAAAATCCAGTCAGTGAGGTAGAAAGTTCTCCCCCCACCCAATCACACCGTAAGAATCAGGTCTGGCTTGCTATGGTTTATTTTCACGTCCGCAGCTGTTACAGTAGCAGCAGCAGCAGTGTAGTAGTAGTAATTGTTGTTGTTGTTGTTGTTGTTGCTACATCTATTACGAAGATCAAGTTCTAACCTAAGATGAATTCCATGGCGTATAAGGCGCAGTAACTTCTTAAATGCAATAACACGAGATTTGACCCGTTCAAGAAGACCCAACCTTGCTGAAAACAGAGATAAATGTTGATGCAGGGCATCAAAGTTGCAACATTCCGACACCCCTGAAGGAAGATGGTACTGGAACAACAATTATATAAAATGTACGATCTACAAACCCCAAAACACGTTATCAGAGCAACCTTCTGTAATTTATAAAATATAAGAAAGGATTCATACATCATTTTGTGAAACTTCACAGCTTAATTCAAAACACGGTAAACCTGCAGCCATATCGCAGGACCTGATAAAGCAATCTGCGTTGTTCTATAAAATGAGCGTCCCTCAAGTTTGTTAACATCCAATTTCAACTTCCATTCGTTTAATTGCATCCTGGTGATATAATAATCGACCTGAGAATTATCCATCTAGCGTGATGACTAAGTAATAGCGTAACTATAAGCTAAGGCTACGAGAAGACAATATTACAGGTCACCTAATGATGAAAGGACCAATGTTAATACTAAGACGGAAGTTGCACGTCTCCAGTGTATGTTGTTAGGCGTAAGGATATTAAACTGTCCAAGCCTTAAAAGCATAAAAGAAGCCAGAAATATTTATATTTAAGAACTGTATGAGTGAGAAGGACATGTCCGTTTGTTACCTAAGAACTGGGAAAGGCAGATTGCAATCGGAAAAACCGGATATTGGACTCCGGTATTGAAATTAAGAATTACGAATTCGCACCACAAGACACATCATAAGCTTATGTAAGATGCTTAATGATATTCACCGAGTATACATAAGGACCCTGTTTCGCTCAAATATGGATATGAATCTCGAGGGCAGTCAGCCGTCCACAGTCTTACGGTATGCAAACCTAACCTCAAATGTTAACGCAGCCACTATATGCCACTTGCATAACGCACGCCGACCAAAAGAGTAACTGTTTAAGATAATCATACACCCCCCCCCCCCCAACCCGTGGGGCTCGGGTCCAACGCGGGCCATGGCCTCCTCATTCTTGAGGTTTCTTGATCACACACAACGACGCATACAGTCGGTAAGACTCCATTGGACGAGTGATCAGCTCGTCACAGAGACCTCTACCTGACAACACACAACACTCACAACAAACATCCACGCCGCCGGTGGGATTCGAACCCACGATCTCAGCAGACGAGCGGCCGCAGACCTACGTCTTAGACCTCGCGGCCACTTGGACTAGCAATCATACACTTACACATTATTAATTCCGTCAGTATTCTACTAATTCACTCTTGACAACTGAAAACGATAACACAGAAGTTTAATGATATCTTGACTTTTGTTGTGATTAAACTTTGGAATTCAGGTGCTTAAGGTACATGCCGCAGTGTTTAACATTTAAAATTCTGCGTTTTTTATTCCGTACGGCGAACTATGCATAGCATATTACTTTTACAGCAAACATTGACTGTTTTCCTACAGTGAATACAACTGTTCTTTTAAAGGGAAGCACGTTGCGTTCTCTGCGAGGTATGAATTGAACCTTTTTACGTAATATAAATTAATAAGGGTTAATGTTAACTTCCTGGTTCAGCGGTGCAAAAGATTTTCATACTATACTCGAAGTTAGGTTTTCATTCCATCACAATGCCAAATTCTAACCGTTCAGCTATAATGCTTGACAAGTCCCAATTTTATATTTTACAGAAACAGTGAAGCAGTATAATTTTAGTATTTTCAATCATGGACAACATACAAAATTTCAGACCCTATACTCAATGACACTTGATAAAGATCAAACAAAATTCAAATCTATACTCTTTGAACACAAACTTCTGAAAGCGCTCTTTCTGATTCTGCACACCCCAAACCCCAGTATTTAGTAACAACAAAAAGAAATTTACTGTTGTATAGGTAAGTACCTCAAAGGGCCACAAGTTCTGCTTCTCTCACTGTTCACGAACACTGCGAATATTACTACCAAAACAAATCATTTTCATTCATTTCGGTACAGACACAACAGCATGCCGAAATGTTCCAAATAACCGTTTTAGACATCTGTGTGTTCCATATTTTGAACCAATGCTTTGTACTATGCACCTAATAAAGACGTTAAGAGGGGTTATATTGGACGTGACATAGCGTTTCAATCAGATCCTCAATACCAAATTTCTTCCTACTCCGCAGAGCAGTTTCGCCGCTGACATATACACGCGAGCAGACAGACGGTCTGGTGAAGGCCAGACGCTGTCGGCTACTGTACGTTCTTTTATGCTAAGTACAGAAAGATCTAGGAACGTAGAACAGACTCCAATGACATGTCATTAAAATGTCATTAAAATAACCCAATTTATTCAAAGACAATTAGTGACAGACATGCACTTGATGTCACAAAATTCATTCTCATTTTGAAAAACGTTAAAAGACGGTCAAGTAGAAAGAAACATGCTGATAAAGCGGTCAGGGCCGGGGCTGAGAAACGTGAATCGCAATCCTTAACCGTTAATATCCCTTTAAATACAAAGGGTAAAATGGCTTATTTAAAGACCCAAGCTGTAACGTGCAATGGACACTTTTCATCTCGGTTATAAAAACCAGTCAGTTTGTGTTATTTACGGCACAAGTCGTTGGTAGTTCTGAGATAAATACAGAACACATTAATACAATGTGGGGAAAAAGGTACAGTACTTGAATGCTGAACCTGTTGGTGCGTCAAGTAACCAGTAGGCTTTAAAAGGGTAACGAGACTTATTACTACCATTAGGAAAGTCCTTTGTTGAAACGCACAAAAGAACCGTTTATAAGGACGGCGAAAGAGAACAAGATATCGCGTAAATACAGAAAAAAAAATGTAACTATGAAAGTATTCCAATAATTATTCAGAATGACTGGAAAGAGAGTGTGGGTTAGAAAAAAATAACAAAGACGCTTGATAGATGTTTCTTAACCACAGAGGTTCAATTCATATTCCTGAATTTTCATTTCCGGCAACACCTTAAAATAGCCGTCGGCTGACTCGTTTGTGTGCTCCCCCAAGAAAACGCTCCATTTGCTCTCACTATTGTTGCGTTTCCTTTGTACTTTAGCACGCAGGTTTCGGTACTTGGTTCGCAATTATAATTCAGTGGGACCACAAAAACCCATTCAATAAATTGGTATCTCTGTTAAGTGCTACACAAACAGAGTCGGAATACTTACAAAACATTGTTGCGTATGAGTACGGATGTGCTCAAGTACAAATTCTCTTTTATAAATCTCATTTTAAAAATACATAGGGTCTATTGAAAAAGTATCAATCATGTTACGTACTGCATTACTCTGCTTCACAGTTACCTTACATATATTGCAAGTGTTAAGTAACTATGTGAATAAAACACGCTGCTTTCGATTTCTCACAGCGTAATTAAGTTACAGCGAAAAACCTAATATCAGATCACTCCTTATTTAAAAAAAAAAGAACAAAATGCAGTAATTAAATTACAATAAATTAGATCACAAAACACACTTCATATCAGGTGCCAACTACTACATGTTTCGGCACCAAGGTGCCGTCATCAGGCAGTTTCTCAACAGCAAAGGTTCGCACGTACAACAGTTAGTTATTTCAGGCACAATTCGCCCACACTTCCGTCATAAAAGTTAAAAGTCTTAAACTGTTAAAACTCAAATTACACACGCATATTGTCGCAATACCAATTATCTCACAACAACAAGCCTCCACTATTACACATCTATAGCAGTTATACTTCCTGTGCCCACAAACATCCGGAGCGATATATGATCCAAAAAGATGCCGTCCAGTTGAAGCGTGTGGTGTATCCGTGTCGGGATACATAGCGTATACCCCAGTACGGGATACACTACGACATCTTTTGAATCTTATATTACTGCAGATGTTTGTATGCACAGCCCAGAAAGTATAAAAGCTATAAATGTGTAATACAGGAGGCTTATCGTTTTGAGATAATTGGTGTTGCAACAATATGCGTGTGTAACTTGAGTTTTAGGATTTTAAGACTTTCAAATTTATGAAGGAAGTGTGGGCGAATAGTGCCTGAAATAACTGTTGAAACTACGAACCTTTGCTGTTTAGAAACTGCCTGATAATGGCACCTTGGTGCCGAAACACGAAGTAGTTGGCATCTTACATGAAATGCGTTTTGTAATCTCCTTTATTGTAATTTAAATACTGCATTTCGCTGGTGTTTTCAAAATTACAGAATGTAAGAAAATGCAAGGTATGAACAACATGAAATCTAATGTCAGGTATTTCGAAAATAGCAAATTCCGTTACGTTGCTTCGTTTACCTCGAAATGCCCTAAGGTATACCGAAGATGTTTACAATGTTTAAAGAGTTCGTGTCAAAAAATGCCTGGCTCACGAAATTTTTCTCTGTTACGTAACTCATCGTCATACAAGTTAACGCAAAACTTCTTAGAAAGTCTGAACTTTGCTTCGATGCAGACTCCACTTCGGTGGAACACTTTAAGAAACTTACGTACACATACGAACTGGGAGGAACGAAGGGCCCTTTTAAGACACTTAAACTACATATCGGAGTCTAACTTAAATGGGAATGACTATTAAATTACACAGTATATGTCTAGCCAACGAAATAGACTAATTCTGGACTGCTTTCAATAAACCGCAAGTTCCCCCAGGCTTACTTTCGTAACAAAATTTAATATCGGCAGCGGGTGCAGGGACTGTACTTGTAACGAAAAAAAACCTTCGATAGAACTGGCTGTTCGGCAACCCATCCCAGTAATTAACCACCTGCACATCATACTGCTCCAACCCAGAAACAAATTGTCGTCAATCGAATTTGAAAGCAAGCATAAAATTGCCTGCGTTAACGTAAAATATGCTTTATGAAGTCAATCAACAAAGACCACGCCTAACACGGAAATCCGATTTTAATATTAGCACATTTACAACGACATCCCAACAGAACAAAACATTCGAAGTCGTACTTTATTGGAATACAACGTGCAATAAAACGGTAACTACTCGCATTATATCCTTCACTTGTTAAATTCTTTGCAAACACACTTGTAAACTAATAAATGAATGACGACGAGGGAGTAAAGCTCAGTATCCCATTTCGCCGTAAGTTTATAATATCCGAGAACTCAAAGCCAATGAAGTGAAGAATAGTGTGAAAAAGTGGCATGAATATTCGTGCCTATATTTCACTCTAGAACTGCTGCAAAATAATAAAGAAGCAGTAACTTGTTTACTCACTACGTAAATTGCACGGCCACGTCATCAAGTGTCAACTGTTGCTACGCTTACCTGGAACAGAAGAAGAAAATTTTAAGGGTTTATTACATAAATTCGCTAACACTATGTTTAAAGTCACAGCTGTTCCAAGAAACTAACTACCTCAAAACCAGGCAATGTGGGCGAAAATTACTAACCAAAAGGTACAGTTTTAATAAAAATGTTCTACACGCCCACATCCCAGCATCAAGTCGGAAAAAAAAAGTGACTTTTCCATACAATAGTTTAAAGCTTAAATTCTTCTAAAATTAGGATAAGTAAATATGATTCCACAATCAAATCCAGGCTCCAGCAAACAGTATGTACTTCTTAAGAGTACAAGACATTTCAAATACGCGGGTACGCGATAATGGTAACGAAAAGTTAATGGAAACTATACACAACAGGACACACTGTCTCCTGGCCTGCCCAGGCAATGCAGTGGAATATTCAAATCTGCACTACACCAATAAAATGAAATGGTACGTAAAATAAATATAGGCCTAGTTCACACAATAGCAACACGAGAGCTATCTAAAAAGAGTACGGTCTATTTCCATTGAAATAATGCCGCATTAGGAAACTGCGTTTTAAAAGCAGAAACTATACATAATTAGTATTTTATTTGGCAACATGAGTCGGTCTTATTAGACCATCTTCGGGCCAGCATTCAGAGATATGAGGTACAAAGTGCATATCATGTACTAAGGGATCCCATACTACTTACACGGTGTACATAAAAAATAGTTTAAAATTATAAAAATTATATATATTAAAAGTGGCTAAAAGGTATTTGATAGTAAAAAATTTACAAATTTATATGATCGGATGGAAATATATTATATATAAATTATTAGCGTATATGTATCTTCAAAATTTGAACAAGTTGACCAGATAATGCGATTCACATTTGAAGGTGGTCGAATCTCATAGTCACATTATCATTCAATTTCAAGGTTGCAGTATATTTAAGTATTCACGTATGTATATGTGTACATACTGAATTATGGTTGTGGATCTATTAGTCGCCCATTTGGCGTATTAGTGTCTGATTGTATACATAAACTCCGTGGCCTTAGTCCGCACGCGAACTATACCGAAAGAGCGGCCGCCGCCGGTCGGCGAAGTTAGTGCCAACTTTTGCGGTTAGAGGGGTGTGACGTGGTCAGCGCAACGGGTCCCCACAGCCGTTAATCTCTGTTTTCTAGACCTGGAGCCGCTACTTTTTTTTATTCAAGTAGCTCCTCAATTGACCTCACGAGGCTCACGAGGCTGAGTGGAC
>Ga0131853_10023399_pt1 | contig 11159 bp, 4 predicted proteins | sample TergutLab28metaG_FD_92764 | JGI IMG/M metagenome (GOLD analysis project Ga0131853, IMG submission 92764) | Labiotermes labralis P1 segment gut microbial communities from Petit-Saut dam, French Guiana - Lab288 P1 (version 2) (version 2) | ecosystem: Host-associated > Arthropoda: Insects >...
AATATTTGGACCTAGGAGGGACGAGGTAAAGGGGGAATGGAGGAGACTGCATAACGAGGAGCTAAATGATTTGTACTGCTCACCCAATATTGTGCGGGTGATAAAATCGAGAAGAATGAGATGGTCTGGGCATGTGGCGCGTATGGGTGAGGAGAGGTTGGTGTATAGGGTCTTGGTGGGGAAACCGGAGGGAAGGAGACCACTGGGGAGACCTAGACGTAGATGGGTGGATAATATTAGAATGGATCTCCAGGAGGTGGGATGTGGGTATATGGACTGGATTGGGCTGGCTCAGGATAGAGACAGGTGGTGGACGCTTGTGAGTGCGGTAATGAACCTTCGGGTTCCGTAAAATTCGGGGAATTTCTTGACTAGCTGCAAACCAGTTAGCTTCTCAAGAAAGACTCTGCACAATGGAATAAGTAAGTATGTATGTTGTCGTGGCTGTTACTCAGAAAGGTTCACTTCTTCGCGGACGTTGCGACATATCGACTGGCGAATAGTTACCAACGTTCGGTAAAACTGAGTTTCTTCATTACCAGGGTCGAACAGTCCAATGAGGGTACACTTAATATTGGGAAGCTTTTCCTCTTGCTCCTATTCAGGAGCTACAAGTAAAGGCCACCCTCGAACAGACCATGAAATTTCAGAGGAAAGGAGAGGTACTGCTGTACACCTTCTTTAACCTCAGCACTAGATGGGGTGGTTGGTCAACGAAACGCACCCCACCGTTTTACCCCCTTGGGAAGGACTTGGTACACATTTTACAGGAGGCTGTGTTGGCCCCGGGACCGGTCTGGACGGGTGCTAAATATCTCGCCCCCCCCCCCACCAAGATTCGATCTCCAGACCGTCCAGCCCATAGCGATTTTGCTATCCAGTTCAAGGTATAGTGAGTAATGTAAAGTAATGTACAGTGAAGCAGAGTGAGTGGGATATAGCTCAATGTATTCTCGGTTTCTTCATTCGATGGGGTTGTCAGATCCACTCCTCTGCCGTCGTACTCCTACGGGAAAACCCCCCTGGTGTATTCTGGGTGTGACGTAGAGTGCACTGATTTATATACGTGTACATGTGAGATACACATGAGGCTCACATGCAGGGTTCCACCGTTGCTGAGTCACATTGCGAATGGCTACATGTGAACTCGTGACGCTGACGCTTCATCTGTTCTTCCGGTGTCCCATTTCTAATGCCCCAAAGTTCATAGACTCTCTTACTGAGTTCATTATACCCCATGACACAGACATTTCGCCCCCTATCCCCCCTTTCCCCCCTCCCCACTCCCTGCCACTGTACGTGTTTCGACGCTAATGTATCCCTAACATCCGAGTCACCTAATTAGTCTGTTCCATAGCGACCTGCTGGGTGCAAGAGAAGGGTAGCTGCTGCCTGTGAGTTGTGGCACTATCACTTATTTGTCTAATTCTACTAACAGACAAGTTTATCGCACAAAAAAAAACACATGACCTGAAACAAATTTAACACAAAGTATGATTTTTTTTTTCGCGGAAAGAACTTACAAATCGCCAAGCTGTTTCTGTGGGTCCTGCGAATTAGCAATGAGCGTGGTAGCTGCTGTCATATACCCAGTTTCTGGGCTTGATGTCTGACTCCTCATTAACACCCTGGTTTTTAATTACATTGTTCTGCTTATGTCTCAGATTAAGTATAATTTCTCCTCGACGCTTAAAATAACATATATTGGGCTATTGGCATGAAAACAATCTTCCCCTAGACCAAGAACTGGTACATATATTCCTCCCAGTATATAATTCAGTCTGCATGTAATTGTTTTCACTTAGTATTTGCTACATAATACCAAAGTGCTGATAAGTCCTTAGCCCGACCAGGAAGGAAACAAGCTGTGCCTGTCAAATGTGTGTTTGGCAGAGGAATGGATTGATTTGGCTAGGGTAGGGACAGGGGTTGAACTCTTGTCAATGTGATAATGAACCTCCTTCCTGGTTGGGCTAGGGACTTATCGGCACCCCTGTATACATAAGAATTGTGTTTCATTTTGACACGAGTTCATACAAGCCAACTCAAATTTAGAGACCTCTTTCTCCTGATACTCTAATTGTGCATAGTCATGATAAGTGATCGGGAAGTTGTGTAACCTCTGACAAGGAGGGGAGTGGAAGAAGGGAGGGAGGAAGAGGACAAGGAAATGAGAGGGTGAGGAAGAGAGGTTCCTTAACAGCTGTAACACAAAAAGTTGCAATCTCACAGCTTAAAATATCTTACCTTTGTGAAAGATTACATTCGAGAGTCACTAATGATTTTTGCATGGCAATGAACTGTTTCACACACGAACAGCTGTGTGACACAGCCTTCATTTAACTGATATACACTTCGTGTTACCAGTGTGTACATTTCTTACACGTTAGAGATTTAATTCTGTTTAATCTAATGTAAATTTAAGATGTTTTGCATAAAGACGGTACTTATTATTAACCTTCTACTGGTGACAAGTGGCAGGACGCCATTTAATTTACAGCAAAACGCTTATATTGACACTACATGGATATTATTTGTTATTTTATACTTTGTTGGCTTCTCTTCCATTGTTGTTTGGTATGTTATTTGTTTATAATTCTTTAGGTTCTTTATGCTTATTTATGTTGTGTATTGATAGTTCCTTGGTTGGTGGTTTGATTTATGTTTGTATAGTTCTTGCCTTTTTGGCTAAGATGTTTATATTTATATATATATATACATATATACAGGATTTTGGTCAGAAAACCTGAGGGAAAGAGACCACTTGGGAGACCAAATCGCAAGTGGAAAGATAATAATAAGACAGATCTTCAGGAAGTGGAATGGACTGGATTAAGCTGGCTCAGAATAGGGACAGGTGGCGGACGCTTGTGAGTGCGGTAATGAACCTTCGGGTTCTGTAAAATGCGGGGAATTTCTTGACTAGTTGCAAACCAGTTAGCTTCTCAAGGAGGACTCTGCTGTTTGCAGTAAGTAAGTAATCAAGCAAGTGTATATATATATGAATCTTCGGGTTCCATAAAATGCAGGGAATTTCTTGACTAGATGCAAACTGGTTAGCTTCTCAAGAAGGATTCTGCTGTTTGCAGTAAGTAAGTAAGTAAGTATGTAAGTAAGCAAGCAAGTATATATATACACACATACACAGACACACATTTAAGTGTAACATTGGTGACAAGCTGCCATCTGTATGAAAAAGAACCGAATGTTTTGCCCGTCTCTCAAACTCACGGTACGCTGCAAAAATGTACACTTGCATTCCAAGATATTCACACCTTCATCTTCTATACGTTGTTGTCTGCAAATGTAATGGCACTTAAGTCTTGCATTATTATTTGGTACGGTAAAGATTGGGCAGGCTGTACTGTAACTGGTTGAGACACTGTGCTACAAGCCGGAAGATCGCAGGTTCGTTTCCCGATAATGTCATTGGAATTGGCATTATCTTTCCGACCGCGCTGTGCCCCTGAGGTCGACTCAGTCTCTAACAGAAATGAGTACCGGGGAGATTTGCTGGATGGTAAAGAGGGCAGGTGCGTAGGGCTGGCAAACTTACCACCATCATATGCCGAATGTATTGAAATATGGGAGACTCAACGACCTCAAAACCTCAGGTCCTGTTCAGGCCTGTACAGGGACTGCTTGACATTAACCTCTAATGTATCAGATAGTGAGATTTGTCTGTACATTTTGTCTTCCTCTTTTAACATGGATTTCGTTGTATTGGGTTATGTTTAAGGTATTGTGGCCATCTATTATGGTCCTTTAAACATTATTTTGTGACTTTAGGCTAGATTGGTTTATGCTGGCATAGGTAGATTAGTTCAGGAAAGGTTGGATTGTAGCGGGATCGAGCATTGGTGCACATATCCTGAATTCGTTCTGATATGCCAGCTCCATTTAGTGGTAGTACAACCCAGTATTTCAACAAAATTATTCCACATTGTTTCCACTCGTACAAGAATGGATTTTAATTTATGAACGCCAAATGCTTATGCAATACTCAATTAACCTTTTGGCGCCGGAAATATTTGTTTAAATTTTAGCACACTCTCTATATATAATGTGAATAATACGTCAACCAAATATGTTATAATTATGAAACAAACTGCATTTAGAAGAGAAAAGAACGGAGAGTGTGTATCATGTTTAAAATATTCAGTACCTATATTTGTTGAATAAATATATAAAATGCAAAGTTTAGAGGTTAGCGGTGCGGTACGACCCGTATAGGGGTCGTTAGTTGTCAAAAGGTTAGTACACCAACTAATGCACTTATATAAATGTTACACATTAAAACACTAAAACTGCTCCGACATGTTTCGGTCCTAAGACCATCATCAGTGAGTTATATTTTCCTTGCTAAAGTCACATCTAAAATAGTCACTGATTAACTTCGTTTTACTAATAGGGTGTTGTGGCAGCAAGCTGATGTGACTTTAGCAAGGAAATATTACTCACTGATGATGGTCTTAGGACCGAAACATGTCGGAGCAGTTTTAGTGTAACTTTTATATAAGTGCATCAGTTGGTGTATTAAATGACTAAACTCGACAACATGCACGGTGTAACAATGAAAATAGTTTCAGTATTAAGTGTAAATGGGCCGTGAAACAGACGAGGGCCCCACAGCCGTTCATCCTCTTGTTTATCTACTTCAAAATCTAACCTTTTTCTGTCTTTTTTTGTTGTTGTGGAGACTCTTGTGTGACGAATTGCTGGAAACGTCGATTCAAATATTATTACTGTTTCTTCACTGTAACACATTTTGCTGCCAAGTTTACTGCAAAGAAAAGAAACAAAATGAAAGGTGAGATGAAAATTGCATGTTTACTGGTTGCATGAAATCTGTAAATATTCCTCTTGGAACTTGATTATTGGATGCATGGATATGATTGGTATATGTCATTTCCGGGTGGGCTAAACGTTTCTTTCGTGGAAAGATACGCGGATATTAAAAGAAGAAAGAAGATCAAGACTCCTGTCTTGATCTTCTTAGCACTATGTCTTAAGTAACTGTGTGACAGACAAAGAGCTGGAGTCAGAATTTTGCGTTCTGTAACAGTTTATTGCAGCAGATTGTAAGGAGGTTAACATTTAAGCCTACTTACTTACTTACGTACTTACTTACTTACATTGTGAGGAGACTATTATTTAAACCTACCTACTTACTTACGTACTTACTTATTTACTTAGATTGTAAGAAGATTATTATTTAAGCGTACCTAATTACTTACGTACTTACTTACTTACTTACTTAGATTGTAAGGAGATTATTATTTAAGCCTACCTACTTACTTAATTACTTAGATTGTAAGAAGATTATTATTTAAGCCTACCTACTTACTTAGGTACTTACTTACTTACTTACTTAGATTGTAAGGAGATTATTATTTAAGCCTACCTACTTACTTACGTACTTACTTACTTACTTACTTAGATTGTAAGGAGATTATTATTTAAGCCTACCTACTTACTTAATTACTTAGATTGTAAGGAGATTATTATTTAAGCCTACCTACTTACTTAAGTACTTTCTTACTTACTTACATATTTACTTACTTAGAGTGTAAGGAAATTATTATTTAAACCTACCTACTTACTTACTTACTTACTTATTTAGATTGTAAGGAGATTATTATTTAAGCCTATCTACTTGCTTACTTATTTACTTACTTAATTACTTACTTACTTACTGGGCACGCGGTGGCGGATTTGGTTGAGGCATTGCGCTACAAAATGGGAGGTCGCAGTTTCGATTTCCGATATTGTCATTGAAATATTTCATTGACATAATCCTTCCGATCGCACTATGGCCCCGGAGTCGACTCAGCCTCTAACAGAAATGAGTACCAGAAGTATTTCCTGGGGGTAAAGGCGGCCGGTGCGTAAGGCTGATAACCTTATAATCTTCATGTGCCGATTGTTTTGAAATTTGGGAACCCCCAGGGCCTGTCCAGGCCTGTGATGGGACTGTTTTACCTTTTTAAGTACTTACTAACAAGGGTTATCCAGAAAGTAGGTTTCGATGGGCTATTAAGAAAAAAACAAGAATATATTACAAACCATGTGTAGTGCCATTTGGTGTACATACCGTACACTACTTTTGGACACAGTTTCCTCCATTGTTGAGGCACTTGTCTTATCATTGCACCAGTTTTTGTAACCCTTCATCCTAGAATGATGCCACCTGAGATGCAAAGCAAGTGGTAACGGCTTCTTTGACCTCAGACACAATTTTGTGAAGAAGTGACCGCAAAATTTGATGAAAATGCAGGGAAATTGACATAATGGTGGATCATCTGTTCTCCCTAATCTTCTCTTCAAATGCACGCACCAAATCTTCATTCACCACAGACGGTCGGCCGCTCCGCGGATCATCATGCACATTTTCGCGTCCTTCATTAAACAGTCGCACCCATTTCCGTACCATTGAACTACTCACGGCATGTTCTCCATACACGTCACAAATTTGATGATGAATTTCAGCCGGTGTCATGTTCTTTGCATTCAAGAAACGGATTACAGGCTGAATTTCACATGCGGCGGGATTCTCTATTTTCTTAAACATTATAAACACACCGCACGATGAGTAAACACTGTTCGAATATCTGCAAATTGCGTCCGTGCCTTGCCACAGATTCAACAAACTCGGTACGCATGCGCACCATCATGGCCGCAGCGCTGCAGAGACAATATTCGCAAACGGAACTTATTTTCTGGATAACCTTCACTACTTACTTTTTAACGAAGACCGGCTTCATCTCCGACCGTCTTTTAATAAGCGTGATCACCTGGAAGACTCAAATACTTTTACGTCTCTGATTATGAAACGTCGTGTGAACTGTGCGAATATGAGGTTGCACTATTAACCTTTTGGCGCCGGAACTATTTTTTTAATTTTAGCACACTCTGTATATAAAATGTGAATAATAGAGGAACCAAATAAGTTAGAATTATGAAACAAACTGCATTTTGAAGAGAAAAAGCAGGAGAGTATATACCAGGTACCTATATTTGTTAAATAAATATATAAAATGCAACTTTAGAGGTTAGCGGTGCGGTACGACCACTATAGTTGACATTAGGCGTCAAAAGGTTAAGGAATTCTGTAACAAACAGACGTGCTTTAAGAGCAATCTGAGAGTATTCTGTGTAGTGCAGTACATCATGTTTGATGCTAACGAAATGTGGGGCACGCGATGGAGGCAGTTGGTTGAGGCACTGCGCTACAAGCCGGAAGTTCAGGGATTCGAGTCCCGATGTTTCAAAGACCTAATCTTTCCGGCCGGACTATGCCCATGCGGTCGACTCTCTGTGTAACAGAAATGAGTACCATGAGTGTCGTTCGGAATAAAGGTGGCCGGTGCGTAGGACTGATAACCTTATCATTTTCATGTGACGATTGTGTAGAAATCCTGGGAGTCTGAACCTCCTGCACCCCTAAGGGCCAGTCCAGGCTCCTACGGGGATTCCTTTATCTTCTGTTTCTTGATAGTGGACTGTAGAGCAATATAAAAACTGAGGGCTCTGAAGACGATATATTCTTCCGCTTTTTCTGTCATTATTATGTCCATATTTCCTGTCGTTCGATGTTAAAGATAAAGGTTCTTTTCGCGGACACAGTCTGTTTCCGAATCGTAGCGTCCAAGATTTTAACAAAGGATTCAAAATTTATAGTAATGTTTAGAAAAACAGAGAAATTCCTGAAATTATTATGTAGAATTGCCCGCAGAATTTACGTCTGAAATTCCCAAGATAAGAGAAAATTTTTTAATCCTAGCAGCAGATGGATAGCTAGTATAAGAACATGCAGTTTGGAAAATATTCTACTGGCGTTTTATAATCTTGGTGTATCCTTGTGCAGGAAGAAGCTAAAACATTTAAAAATTTGGTACTGAGGAAACATCATGAGATCAGAGATAGGAGCTAACAGGTTGGATGTAATTGCAGAGTTAGTAGCTTCATAATTTGACTCCAATCTCTGCAATTTATGGTGATCAAGTGTAGGAGAATGAGATGAGCTGGACATGCATTACGCATGGGAGTGGTGACAAAAGCAACGTTCTGTTTGGAAGGAAAGAGACATTTTTACAGACCTAGGAATAGATGGTAGGATAACACTAATATAAATTTTAGATAAAATTGGTGCTTGTGTGTGTGGTGTGTGTGTGTGTATGTGGTGTGTGTGTGTATGTGGTGTGTGCGTGTGTGTGTGTGTGAGTGTATGCGTGTGTGTGTGTGTGTGTGGTGTGTGTGTGTGTGTGTGAGTGTATGCGTGTGTATGTGAACTGTTTTGAAATAATTCAATTTGGACTCAAATTGTGGGCTTTTATAAATTCTGTAACGAAATTTCCTCACTTGACATGATAAGCAATCTACAAAGTTTTCAAGAAAAATATTTGTAAACTAATCACTTATTAACCATGTCTCCGAAGCGTTTCGCCTTTTGTTTACTCCATATTCAGGGATTTCTTCATTGTTGTTCATAACACATCAAATTGACACAAACACCAATTGATTCTAAGATACGTTTCACTCGGAATCCACACCTTATGACAACAGCTGAGTTCTTTACACTGTCGTGTATATTCAGATATTTAAATGGTTGAAATGTTTACCACGTTTTCACACTTAAAACTTAGTTTAGACTAATTTAACGTTCAGGTGACCGTGCATCGTGATAAATTCTTATAATAAAACCAAACAGATTCACTAATTTCTCAAATTTATTTTTGGAATAAAACTCTGTATATTTCGGACAGTTCTTCTGTCCATCATCATCAGTTTTTCACTGTACACACAGCAATGGTGTATGTCATACCATTGCTGTGTGTACAGTGAAAAACTGATGAAGATGATGGACAGAGGAAATGTCCGAAATATGTAGAGTTTTATTCCAAATATGAATTTGAGAATTTAGTGCATCTGTTTGGTTTTATTATAAGAATAGTTTAGACTCTGTCAAATATTTCACATTTTACCATTTTCAAAGCACTTTAGCTATGATGACGTTAAAATGTTTGGCAATTAACCTTTTGGAGCCGGAATAATTTTTTATAATTTCAGCACATCCTGTATATAAAATGTGAATAATACAGGAACCAAATAAGTTAGAATTATGAAACAAACTGTATTTTGAAGAGAAAAAAAAACGGAGAGTATATACCATGCTTAAAATATTCGGTACTTATATTTGTTGAATAAATATATAAAATGCAACTTTTGAGGTTAGCGGTGCGGTACGTCCACTATAGTTGAAGTTAGGCGTCTAAAGGTTAAAATACTCAAGTCAAAAATCCCTTTAAGACGGCGCAGACAAACGCCGAAAGACGTCGGAGTTATGGTTAAGAAGTGATTAGTTTACAAAGAGTTTGCATTAATTGTTGGTAAGTACGGAGTGACGTGAAATATGAAGCGTGCTGCATACAGTGTCAAAAGGATATTATAATGTTATATGATATAGATTGAAGCACTAGAACGATGCGTCAGTGCGACCCGCTGCTGTTTCGTGAACCACAGTTAGAGTTGTTGTAGTGGGTTGGTTTTGAAGTAGCGACTTGTCAGACCGCATGTCAGGGACAGGAATTTAGGTTTGGTCGTTAGGTTCAGGAAAATGTGGGCTTCCCTTTCGAATTGTCGGTGGATGTTCTGGGTCGTCCATTGTTATATGACGGAATAAAAATGGATCATGTCAGAAGTATTTCTCAACCACATAGCGCTACGTACTTAAATTCCACTTACTAGGTTTGGGTCTCAAGTAAGCCTATGCTTGACAACAGTTGGAGGCTGGAGGCAGGTTTCTCGGAATTCTTTATTGCAGGTTGCCTAGCAAGCAGGGCGTCTTATGGAGCCTTCGGCTGCTGTGACTTGACCCAATATGGTGCATGCAGTTGGAGATATGGACTGTAAAATTTAATGGTTTATCTCGTTATGGACTTCCCGAAAGGGCGCCTGTTAGTTGAAATTCCCCAAAGGAACATAAGAACACAAGGAGTTCTTAAGAAATATTCGTTAGAATTTTAATTAATTATCCTTATTCCTATACCGTGCATTACGTAGAATCACTTTACCCCTTTGACTCCTAATGTCAACTACAGTGGTCGTACCGCACCGCTAACCTCTAAAGTTGCATTTTATATATTTATTCAACAAATATAGGTATTGAATAGTTTAAACATGGTGTATACTCTCCTTTTTTTCTCTTCAAAATACAGTTTGTTTCATAATTCTAACGTATTTGGTTCCTGTATTATTCACATTTTATATACGGTGTGTGCTAAAATTAAAAAAAATTATTCCGGCGCCAAAAGGTTAATTATCAACCAACAAATGCACTTACATAAAAAATTTCACACTAAAACACTTAAAAAGGATGATCTTAGAAACGAAATATAGCGGAGCGATTTTATGTGTTTTAATGTGAAATTTTATGTAAGTGCATTAGTAGGATGATAATTAAACTGATTTTAATTAATTAATTAGTCACTCCGGTTAGGAAGTCAAAGAGAGGATGGGTGTTGGTACAAAGGCATACTACGCAAACCAAAAGTTCTTCAAAAATAGATTAGACACTAAGAGCTCGATATTAATATTATACAGAACTGTCATAAGACCAATAGTGACATAAGCCTGAAAAACATGGGTGTTGAAAGAAACTACAATTCAGAAATTGCTGGTCTTCGAGAGGAAAATTTTAAGAAGAATATTTGGGCCTACGAAGGAAAATCAAATATGGAGGATTAAAACTAATGAAGAATTAGATAAACTGATAAAACACAAAAACGTAGTCAATTACATTAAAGCTCAAAGACTAAGCTGGTTTGGTCATGTACAGAGAATGCCAGATACCAGAACAGTCAACAAGATATTTAAATGGAATCCTCCAACCAAAGGGGGACCGCGGTAGCACAGTGGTTAATGTGCTGTGTTACAAATCAGCTAGTGTCAGTGGATTTTTCATTGACATAAAATCCTTCCGATCGCACTATGGCCCTGGGGTCGACTCAGCCTCTAACTGAAGTGAGTACCAGGAATATTTCCTGGGGGTAAAGGCGGCCGGTGCGTAAGGCTGACAACCTACCACCATCCTGTGCCGTTGTTACGAAATCTGGGAGCCTTAACTTCCTGGAACCCTCTGGGCCTGTCCAGGCCTGTAA
>Ga0131853_10023402_pt1 | contig 11158 bp, 13 predicted proteins | sample TergutLab28metaG_FD_92764 | JGI IMG/M metagenome (GOLD analysis project Ga0131853, IMG submission 92764) | Labiotermes labralis P1 segment gut microbial communities from Petit-Saut dam, French Guiana - Lab288 P1 (version 2) (version 2) | ecosystem: Host-associated > Arthropoda: Insects >...
AAATATTCCAATGGTGATTTGGCCGATGTTGAGAGGGTGGTGTCTGTCACTTGGAAAAGAATGAAAAAAATATAGCTGAAATCAAAAAGGAAATCGCAGCGATTGACGAGGAAATCAAAAAGTTAAACAATAGCGTTAAAATTGTTGGGGAGCTTGACCAAGATGGCAACCTTATTATTGGCGAAGATGAAGCACTGCCAGAGGCTGTAGAGCGGCAGGGCAAAATAAATCGTCTGCTTTCAAATAAAAGAGAGTTGGAGAAATCCTTATTTCGCCTGAGTGATAGTTTTTAGTGCTTGGTCATCGAAGTCATAAATCACAGGTGAGTTGAGTGCAAATTATCAGGATGTATCACATGCCGCCAATAAATGTGCGGTGTGTATGATATAAATGCATATGGAGCAAATTTATGTCACTGCCGTCTTTTGCAATTACAAAACATATCAAGAAATACGAAGGGAGAAATGAACATGAATAATACGAACATAAACATTCAAGACATTTTGGAAACGGATTTTGATATCCCAACAGAAGGTATTGAGCCGAATGGAGCATTTTGCTTTTTCTATAAAGACTGGTGGTGCGTTATTAAGTTTTAGCCAGTTGGCTATGAACTAAACATGCGCTACCTCTATAAAAGGCCTACAGAGGTAGCTATGAACTCCGTATGCGATAACATTTAACAAAGACGGCAGTGACATCAAATTTAGAAAGGGGATTAATGATGAATTTTTTAACTCTGTTGTACACGATGAAGTGCAGTGCAAGCTGCAAGATTTGCTGCTTTGGGTGCAATCCTGAAAGAAACGAAAAAATGTCTGTCGAACAGGCAAAAAGATACATAGATTCCGCTCTCACTCTAAATACAATAAATGTTGTGGGGTTTTCCGGAGGCGAGCCATTATTATACTTGGATGAAATTTGTGAACTTTCGCAATATATCACATCAAGAGGCATAAGAGCAGTGGGAGTTTCTACTAACGGTTTCTGGGCATCTACAGTCGATAGAACGAGAGAAGTATTAACCAAACTGCATTTGAGTGGGATTCGTAAATTGAATCTTAGTGCTGATGATTTCCACCAAGAGTTCATACCTATTGACAATCTTAAAAATATTCTGGATTTAGCTCCTGAATTTAATTTCACGATAGACGTATCTGTTATGCTGGCTAAAGGTACAAGTCGGCTGCTCGATGTGCTGGCTAATTTAGGGAATAACACCTCTTATATCACATTTAGCGAGTATAGAGCGCAACCCGTTGCGCAAGTTTTGAATAATAATATCGATGTAATAAAAAATAAATTGTCTATTGACGAAACATCTACGTGCAACATGCTCAATGCCCTTGCTATTTTTCCTAATGGCGAAGTCTATCCATGCTGCTCACATTTTTGTGATAATGAGCTACTGAGAATTGGCAACATGAATACTGATAGCATTGAAGAAATAAGAAAGAAATATAATTCTAATATGGTAATCAGGATTTTGCGTAAGCATGGGTTTAAGTGGTTCGTAGATAAGCATCCGTCCTTCGATGTTGAGTGCGTTAACCTTTGCGACCTCTGCGACAAAATACTTCACGACAAAGATAAGTTTTATGAAATATTCGGCAGCCATATAGAGGATGAGAAACAAAGGATTTATGAAGCCTATTTGACGCAACAAAGAGTTCAGTCACAAGCAGTGTGAGCGGAGGTATTGCGATGATTGCTTATATTATTACTGTTTTTGTATTGTCTTGGGGAGCCCAAATTATAGCAATCAAAAAGGCTAAGAGTCGAACTTCAGAAGGCATAGAGTATGGTAAAGTTTCATCTATAATCATGATGTTTGTTATGCTCATGCCTTCTCTGGTGTTGCTGGCATTTGTTGCTTTTGGTGTAATTGTTTGGGACTGGGCGGCGTTTGGGCTTATCCCATTTAATTTCCCTGGTTGGGTATTGGCTTTTTTTGTAACGATATTATATACAGTGGCAGTTTTTTTCGCCCTTAAGCGATATTCGGATTTCCCTCATTTAAAAATAGACAACAAAGGGAGGTGGCGAATTGATAATATAGGTACGTTGCTTGATAAAATCATCCCTCCGCCTAAAAAACCTTCCATATATATTTTTGACATACTTTTATCTATATTTGTTTCAGCAATAACTCTTGTGCCATTAGCCCTGGGAGAGGAGTTGGCATGGAGAGGTTTCATGCAACCTATTTTTATTGATAGGATAGGAAGTATTGGGGGTATTTTGGCATTAGGACTTATCTGGGGTCTTTGGCATTTGCCCATGAATCTTGCTGGACACAATGATGCTAAGTCGCCAAAACTAGACGCTTTTGTTTTTTTTATCTTAAAAGCCATTTCGTTGAGTGCTGTTTTCGGATGGTTGAGAATAGTGACCGGGAGTGTGTGGCCGGTTGCTTTCGCTCATGCTGTAAATAATGCTTCTCTCCTTATGAGGGGCTTAGTTCCTCGCATTAGTCATATAAAATATCAAATTATAGGTACGGCTATTTATGTAGCATTTGGAATCTTAGGTTTTTGGTTAATACATGTAACAACTTAGCTGCAAAACCACTCTCAGTTTCGGAAAAGCCTTTGTGCTGACATGTGCAAAGGCTAAAGGGGATAGGGTCATAGTTCAGAGGTTGTAAATGAAAATACTGCTCTAATGATTTCCGGATAGGGGGGCTTGCCATGATACCTATGGTCAAATATATCTTTTCATCTATCAAAGAAAATTTCCTGCTTTTTTTGATTTATGTTATTTTGTCACTATTCTCCGCTGGTTTTGCACTCGCCATCCCGCAGCTAATCGGGATATTTGTTGACCTATTACCCATCCTCACTACAGGGAGGGATGCACAACAGATACTTTTTCTGCTATTTATCACATGGGGAGCGCAAATCATTATGTCATATGCTCACAATATGACTGCGGTTAAATTGCATACCAAAACCTTCTTCTGTATGACCTCTCGTGTTATGGCACATGCAAAGCGTATACCGATTGAGAATTTTGAAAATGACTCTTCAGCGTATTTCGCTCAAAGAATTAACTTGGATACTGCAAATCTGATTAATTTCTTTATGAATAATGTCCTAGGCGCAATAATAAATGCTTTCGCAGTTATTTTCATTATTTTTATTATGCTTGAGACAAGCATTGTAATGACCGCCGTAACCTTATTAATAATTCCTATATATATAGCTATGCATATAGTGATGAAAAAGCCATTAAGCACCTCTACGAGGTCGCTCAAAGAGACTAGGGACACTTTCTTTTCTGCGCTCACAAATCAGATTATGCACATCAAGAACATCAAACTACACAGTTTGATTAATGAAACTGATTGCCGCCTCGAAACTCAATATCTCCCTGTTATTGACACGGCAATAAAGAACGCAAAGATAAAGCAGGTGTATAGTATAACAGAGTTTCTGGCTAAGTATTCTATCAGCATAGTTGTTTTTGTGTATTCTCTTATTGAAATCATTAATAACAGAATGACGGTCGGAGAGTTTACTGTTTTGAATACATATGTTGGTATGCTCGTGTCAAATATCTCCGCATTCTTATCTTTCGCTAAAGTATACGAAACTGCAAACGTTTCTTATAATAGAACAATGGAAATAATGAATGTTCCTGTAGAACATTTCGGGCATACTGAGATTGAGAAAATCAATAATATCGCCATAGAAAACCTATCTTTCCGCTATGGTGGTTGCAATAATGGGGCCAATTTCCTGTATGATGGCTTTAGCTGCAAATTTGAAGCAGGAAAAATATATGCATTAACAGGCGGCAATGGGCGCGGCAAAAGCACGATGCTCATGTTGATGCTGGGATTAATGCGCAATTACAGCGGCCGTATTTTTTATAATGAATATAGTATTTTCGATATTAATATGGAGAGTATCCGAAAGAAAAATATAGCGGTTGTTACACAAAATGTTGACTTTGTTTTTGATACATTGTCCGAGAATATGGATGCTTACAATCTAAGTTCAGTAAAGCTGCAAGACTATATCAAAATACTCAACCTGGAAAATTTTTTTGATGGGGCATACAGTAACAACGAAAATCAAGAATCGGCTATCGATATGGCGAAACTCTCTTTGGGGGAAAAACAGAAAGTATCGCTCCTTCAAGCTATGGCAAAAAATGCCGATGTCTTACTGCTTGATGAGCCGAGTTCAGGATTGGATGATTTGGGCGTGGAGGGTCTATGTAATATATTGCAAAACGAAAAAAACGACAGAATCATTATCATTGTAACACACGATGATGCGCTTATTGATATTTCTGATGAACAGATAAATATATAAATGTTTGGGGATTTCCCCAAGCGGCACAAATAAAGGCTAGCATCCTTTTGTGACGCTTGGGGAATACTCATGGTCACCTCTAAAAATCTCCTCACACGATTTTTCTCTCCCTCGCGGCTCTCGCAATTTTTCGCAAAAACCGCGAAAAATTGCTCTCGTTTTGCCGGTCGGAAAAATCGACTCAACGAGGGGTTATACACTATTGCCATCTATCCAACATCACGGCCATGCATCTTCTTTTCCACCTTTTCCAGCATTGCGGTATTAGTTTGATTATAATCCCTCGATTTCCTTGCAGGATTAACTTTTTGCCTGGTTTTGGCTTTTCTTGCTTCCAGTATCTCATCAAGGCTGGACGGCTTATGTCCAAGCATATCGTCTATCGCCCACAAAACTACTCTATCGTCTACAACATTTTTAAGAACCTCCTGCACCCTTTGTTTCAACTTGCTTATATCACCAAAATGCGTAATAGCGGCTACTTCCGGAGCTACGACAAGATATAGGCTCTGGCAACGCTTTAACATGGCGGTGTCGTTCTGGCGGTATTCCAATGCGTCAAGGGTCGTGTCGCTGACGTGGGCATGTTACCTTGCTATATCAACAATAAAATTCCAATCCTCTGGCACTACGTAAGTGTCAAATAAAACCGCGCCTATAAAAGCGTGGTTTTATTTGACACTTACGCTGATTCCGTACAATCTTTTTCTGCCAAAGGTCATCCGTTTGACAATGCGCACTGCCAAGAAGGGCGGACACCGAAGGTGGCTTTTGCGAAGCAAAAGTGCTGAGCAGTTATGGAATCCTTTTTTAGATATCTGAAATATGAGGAACTGAACCGCAGGATATTTAACTCCGTACAGGAGTTGAATTTATAGCTCTTTGAATATGTAGAGGGTTTCTACAATAAGAGCAGGCCGCATTCTGCTAACGATTTTCTTTCGTCCGATGAAAAGGAGAAGGAGTATTATAGTTATTGAAAAATGTTTTCGGGAATTGTGTCTATTTTATTGGTTATGGTACAAATCAAACTGCTTACTTCGCTCGATATGTTGCTTCTCGACATGTTACTTCTCGCATTGCTCATCCATTAAAACCTCCTCCAAAATTTGTAAGGATAAAAAACACCTTCTCAATAGATAGGGAAAAACAGGGGGCAAATCAGAACTCTTTTTCCAAATTTTTTATGAATAATTTCATAAAGTTCATAAAAAGTTTTCAATAAAAAAGCTGCGGTATATCCGCAACCCTTCCGACAACGCCCGCATATTTATTTTTGTGCGCTTTTACAACTTCTATCTACCATTGGGGCTTGGTTATTTTGGTAATAAAAAAGTTGCAGCATGTAGGGTTCGCATAATAATGCGTTACTTACATACTACAACATCTGCTTATGACATGGCACTTTTATTGCAGATAAGTTGGCATGGGAATATGTTGATTTCCGGTGGCATGGCGAAATTTCACTAATATCCAACCGTCCACAAAATCATATCCCGCGCGGCTACCTCTCTGGGGCTGTTGGCCACTATAAGCAACATCCAATCGGCAAAACCATCGGCGATGCCGTAAAAATAAGGGCTGTGTCGCAGCGAGAGCCCCGCAGGATAGTACTCGCCCCAGGATAGAGCCTGCCCGGTGGCTGCGTCAAAATCAGCAATTGAGCCATACACAACGATATGGCTTTTAGCCGCAAGCTCAGCCTCGCTGAACACCAGCCGCAAATCCATGGCAAAACCCTGCGCAAGTATCTCCGAGGCCGTATCGGGATGAACAATCATCACATCAATCTGCCGTGCTGTAATTAACGCTGCAAATTGCTGAATCATAGCTAGGGTGAACTCCGGATCTCCTGACAACTGAAAAAAATTGCTGGCAACTACATTATATCGGCTTGCATCCTGCATGATGGCCTCATTAAGGCTTCCTTCGACTCTCTCAAGCAGCTCAATGGTCACCGGGCTTCCATAAAAAGCAACACCAAGCCCAAGCTGAGGCGGAGGATTAAGCACATAAAAATTCAAAGCCCAAATAGCTACAGCCAAAGCGATGCTACCAAAAAGAATTTGCCAGAAATAATACTCTTTGATATATACAATTTTCTCGCGAAAAGACATATCTTTGAGCTTTGCTCTTTCTACCGCCGCCTCCGTGTGAAGTTTTTCCCTTATTTCTTTGAGTTTTGACATTATATTGTTCCCCCGCATTACGATTTTTGTGTGATGCTTGCAATTTTCGTCAGTGCGCGCTCTACCGCATCTTTAGAGGTTTTCCAAGGCTCATCAGTAAAGCGGTAATCAAATTTTTTCACAAACCAGTCAAGCTCTTCTTCCATTCTGATCAACTGCGCCTTCTGCATCGGAGCAACAATCTCAAAAAAAGCCGTCATGTCCTTGCCGCTAAGCCGCTTTGGAGCTTGCTCAATGAGCATTGCAAAATGACTCAGGCAAAAGCCGTTAAGCCTCGCGACTTTCTCCCGCATAACCACCTCTTTTTCAAAAAGCAGGAAAAACGTCTCAACATAACGCGGATACGACTTTTCAATCATATCGCACACAAAGCATGAATGCGTCAGTTTTTCAGTATGCATGGCAAGCTCGGTCTTATCAACTTTTTTAAAAAGCGGCTTTTTTTGCTTTGCCGCATCATCAATCAACTTGTCAAACGTATGATTAATCTGCATCAAATGCGTATGCAGCATCAAGCCCAGGCCCAGGCGATTTTTGCAATTAAACAATTGCTTATAATGCGCCCTACAAAAACCGATTTCGTTTGTTTTCATACGTATATCGTCTTCCATATAGGCCACAGACGGCCCCATAAGAAAATTAATGGCATTAAGCTCCAGCGCGTCATGCATCATGCAAAAAGGGCACTCGCCGGGGTTTTCTATGGCCTCCATCACAGGAATGGTGTAAATCGTCTCTTTGATATTGATCACTCTACTTTCCGTCATCATGATTTGATTTTAACATTTTCATATGAATATATTATGACATATTTTCTTGTTTAAATCTACAGATAAATGTGTTAAAATGAAAGCCGGAGGTGAGTAAATGAAATACACGCAAAAAGGTGATTCCATAATGCTGGAAGAGGCCCACGATTTCAATATCGGGCAGATTTTGGAATGCGGGCAATGCTTTCGCTTTGAAAAGCTGGATGATGGGTTTTATGAGATTGTAGCCATGGGCAAGGTGCTGCTGGCAAGGCAGAAGGGTGATTGTGTTGCATTTTCCTATCATCACAGTGAGCTTGGCACCGATGAATTCAAGGCCATTTGGATGCCCTATTTTGATTTGCAGCGAGATTACGGAGCGATCAAAGCCATGTTTGCGGATTGTGATATCATGGCGCAGGCTATGGCCTTCGCCCCCGGCATCCGCATTTTAAATCAAGATCCTTGGGAGACTGTCGTTTCATTCATTATCTCACAAAACAACCGCATCCCCCAAATTAAACAAGTCATACGCAATATTTGCGCAAGATATGGCAAGCAAATCGAGGGCAGTAATCATTTTAGCTTCCCCTCTCCCGAGCAGCTTGCGGAAGCTAATCTTGAAGATTTGCGTATTTGCAAAACAGGATTTCGAGATAAATACATATTGGGTGCCGCCCGTGCAGCCACCAGCGGCGATTTAATCCTCATCCGCGAAAGCAGCCTCACCACCGCAGAGCTCAGAGCCAATCTGATGGCGATACACGGCATCGGAGAAAAGGTCGCTCACTGCTGCCTGCTTTTTGGCTACTCGCGTTTTGATGCATTTCCTGTGGATGTGTGGGTGCGGCGAGCCATGCAGAGCCTATATTTTCAGGGGCAGCCTACCCCCGCCGCCGAGATTCTGGCCTTCGCAAATGAAAAATTTGGCGAACACTCAGGCTTCGCCCAGCAATACCTATTTCATTATGCACGTTTGAATGGCATTGGCACAAAATAAAAGAGGTGAGATTACGGAAAAATAGGAAGATGCCGCAAGGAGGTTCGTCGAACAAAGCGAATTTTACGACGATTTCGAAGCTATCTTTTTAACAGATAGTTATATCACCGGCAATGCCGATAAATATTCGGATATTGACCTGTATTATGCGCTTGACAAAACAGGCGGGCTTGATGTAGATAATTTTATGCTTAAATCAGAATTATAAAAGGAGTGGCTTTATGAAAAAATACGATATCTGCCTGTTTGACTTAGACGGCACACTGACAGATTCCGAGCAAGGCATCAAAAATTCATTTGCACACGCCGCAAAAAGTTTCGGGATAAATCCGGCGGGCGTTGATATCTCGCGTTTCTTGGGGCCACCTATTCGGGAGTCCGCCCGTATCATACTTGGGCGTGACGACGAAGACGAAATTGAAGCTCTTGTAGCAAAATATCGGGAATATTTTGTTGAGCGAGGCATGTTTGAAAATGAGGTATACCCGGGTGTTATCGAGTTATTGGAAGCTCTTGCGCAAAGCGGTGTGATTTTAACCGTCGCGACATCCAAGGTCGGAATTTATGCTGAACGGATTTTGGAGCATTTCGATTTAGCCAAATACTTCCGCTTAATTGTAGGCTGCGAAATGAACGGCGAGCGCAGCACTAAATTTGAGCTCATTACACATACATTCAAAACACTCGGCATAGACGGTAGCCGCGCCGTAATGATAGGCGACCGCCGCCAAGACATAGAAGGTGCAAAGTCCGCAGGTGTAGATAACGTAGCCGCCATATGGGGCTACAGCACCCCCGGCGAATTTTACGCAACTCCACCAACCTTTTTTGCCAAAACCCCCGCCGATATTTTACAAATCATTTTGTCATGAGGAAAATAAATTAATTTATGCTTGCAAATCCCAATAATTTATGCTATAATCAACGAAAATGGAATTGTATGCATATTTTAGAAAAGGAGCGGTATTTAACATGGGTGGTATTTACATTGCTCTCTCCATCTTTTTAGCCCTTTCCTGTCTTGCTTTGATTGTTGCTATTTTAATGCAGAAAAAGCGCCAAGGCGGCTTTTCGGGGACTATCAGCGGCGGTGGAGGAGATAAGACTTACTGGGATAAAAACAAAAGCAAATCTTTCGAGGGAAAATTAGAGAAGTGGACAAAAATCCTCGGAGCTGTGTTTATGGTTGTATCTTTGGCTATTGGTTTTTTTGTAGGATAATTTGTGGGCGGCCGACTTGGCCGCCCTCTTTAATATTTTTTACAAACGGTTGGATAATCGGCGGGCGCGTCTTATGTTTCGAAGATGCCAAATTGGATATATTGAAAACATATAGATTTGTTTATGGATTGTTGAGTTAATTATTTGTGATACGGCTCATTGCTGTTAATACGAAAAGCGCGGTATATTTGCTCCATCAAAATCAGCCTTGCCAGTTGGTGCGTAAATGTCATCTGTGATAGGCTCAGCTGCATATGTGCCGTGTTGATGATATCAGGCGCAAGCCCCAGCGATCCGCCTATTATGAAATTTATTTTGGATTTGCCTGATATTCCCAAGTTTTTAATAGCCTTGGCTAAGTCCGTAGAGCTAAGTGGTTTGCCACTAATCGTCAGGGCGATTTTGTAGGCATCGGCAGCGAGATGCTTGGCTATTTTCGCTCCTTCACGCTCTATCACTTGCCCCGCTTCCTTGGCAGACAAATTCTCAGCGGCCTTTTCATCAGGCACTTCAATAATTTCAAGGCGGACATAAGGAGCCAGACGTTTGACATAATCCATAATTGCATCTGCCAAATACTTCTCTTTGATTTTTCCGACACAAATCAAACGTATGTTCATAAGTCACCACCATGGAGGGATTTTGTGAAAGACAAAACTTTATTTTTTGATGATTTCTCAGGCTTTGCCATTGGGGAATTCCCCTATGATGCCGATCATTCCGCTATGGGCGAGTACCAATATGTCGTGCTCAAGGGCGAACGCGGCAGTTGGACGGATCAGGTGTGTAACTACACCTGGAACGGCACGGGCCCCAGCTGGATTATAACCGAAGCGAACGGACGGCATTATATGGAATCCATGCGTATTGAGAAAAATCGCCCGCACAGAATGTTCCCGACGCTACAAGCAGGTAGTGTTTTTTGGTTTGATTATCGGGTTTGCTGCCAGCTGCGGCGTTATTCTACCAAAGGCATGGCAGGGCTTGCTTTTTGTATGCGCAATAGCTTGAATACCATGGTGTTTCAGCTAGATGACAGAGGTGCAGCTTTGGTGCATCGGCACAAGGAACAACTGATCGAGCTTGCCCGTGCGCCATTTGCGCATAATTGCGATGACTATTATGAGCTGGCTGTTGATATTAACGGCGACAGGGTGGTTTGCTTTATTGACGGTGTTGAAATTATTCGCCACAACTCGCCTCTGGCCTCCGCAGGAGGCAAAATCGGCATCACATCTGATTGCCCTACGGCATTTACACAAATTTCCGTAATGGCTTCTCAAGAAACGTCATATGAAATCGAAAAGCGCGATAGCTCCCGCAAAGCCCACATTGCCGCCACTCAAGCCGCCAATCCCAAGATGAAGCTCTGGAAGAAAATCAATCTGCAAAACTTCGGGACGAGCCGCCAAATCCGCTTTGGGCATCTTAGAGGAGGCAACGAATGGCATATCGTGCTGGCGCAGGCACAAAAGCGCATCAGCCGCGATGCCTATCCGCATATCAGCTGCCTTACGGCAATTGATCTGGATGGCAATATTCTATGGCAACTGGGCGAGCCATCCGCCAACACCTCGCGTCTTGGCAAGATCTCGGCAGATTTGCCGTTTCAGGTATATGATATCGACGGCGACGGGGTTGATGAAGTCATCTGCGCAATCAATTTCGAGTTGCTGA
>Ga0131853_10023403_pt1 | contig 11158 bp, 9 predicted proteins | sample TergutLab28metaG_FD_92764 | JGI IMG/M metagenome (GOLD analysis project Ga0131853, IMG submission 92764) | Labiotermes labralis P1 segment gut microbial communities from Petit-Saut dam, French Guiana - Lab288 P1 (version 2) (version 2) | ecosystem: Host-associated > Arthropoda: Insects >...
AATTTGTGCTGTAAAATTAAATATACAAGCACAAAATTTTATAATAATCTGCATTTATAGGTCTCCCACAGGTGATTTTACCTATTTTTTAACAAAATTAGAAATTATTTTGAATGAACTCAACAACATATCAAATGAGTTCATCATATGTGGAGACTTTAATATAGATTATATGAAGGAAAGTTTTAAAAAAAATTCTTTAGATTCGATTTTAGCCTCCTTCAATCTTTTTACTGCTGTTAATTTTCCCACAAGAATATTTAAAGATACTACTACTAAAATAGATAATATTTATGTAAATATATATAAATTTCATTTCTCTGTATATTCCATTGTAAATGGTATTTCTGACCATGATGCACAAATCATCACTCTCACAGACATTTCCATCTCCATTCCATTTCTCTAATTAGAAAAATTGACAGCAATACAATCAAAAATTTTGTATACCTTTTAAGCTTTGAAAATTGGGAAAATATTTTTATGGAAGAGGATATTAATATAATGTATAACAACTTTGTTAATACCTACATTAGAATATTTTACACAAGCTTTCCCTTAAAACAGGAAAATAATTTGAAAAATTTAAAACCATGGGTAACTAAAGGTATAAAAATTTCATGTTTAAGTAAAAGAAGACTTTATTTGAAATGTAGAAATAGCGATAGCCCTACTTTAAAAACACATTATAAGAGATATTGTGGGATATTATCTAAAATTATTATAGCGAAAATATCGTATTATAATAATCTAATCTTAAATACTGATGATAAATAAAAAACTACATGGAATATAATACAAAAAATTACAAATAATACAAAAACCCTACACTCTAATAGACCTATAGAAATAAACATTAATGGAATATCCTCCACTAATTCAATAGACATAGAAAATGCCTTTAATGACTACTTCACATCAGTGGCGGATAATCTTATACCTAAAAACTCCTCTAAGATAAATATCATAAATAATAATGATCCGATGACTTACCTACGACGGGATTTTAAACATCATTGTTCTCGGATAAGTTTGGATGGTGTTACTACACACGAATTTAATAAAATAACTAACTATCTGAAAAATAAAACATCTCATGGGTATGATGAAATTTCAAATAAAATCCTGAAGGCTAGTGCCCCTTATATACTATCTCCACTAACGTACATATTTAATAAAGTGCTATCATCAGGAATATTTCCAAACTGATTAAAATATTCTGAAATACAACCGTTATATAAAAAAGTTGAAAAGACAAAAATAGCAAATTATCGACCTATTTCACTCTTATCTTCCTTCTCAAAAATTATTGAAAAAGTGATATATAAAAGTTTGAACTGTTTTCTGATTGAAAACAATGTACTAACAAAAGAACAATTTGGTTTCAGGAGAGGTCTACTACAGACATGGCTACATATGCTTTATTAAATAATATCCAACTATCCTTAGAAGAAAAAAAAACTTGTGGGTGGAATATTCTGTGATCTCCAAAAGGCTTTTGATTGTGTAAATCATGACATACTCTTGCAAAAATTGAAATACTATGGAATCACAGTTGTAGCTTTTAAAATATTGAAATCGTACTTAAGTAACAGATACCAAAGAACAGTGATTAAAGCAAATAATTTAAATAAATCATTTTCATCATGGAAAATTATTAAATGCGGGGATCGGTGTTGGGGCCTTTGCTTTTTCTAATATATATTAATGATCCTCCAGTATCAATAAGTAAAACAGCTAAATCAATACTATTTGCAGATGATACAAATATTACTGTAACAAATGAAAACAAGACAGAATTTAGGCATACTCTTCAACTAGCAATGATAGAAATAAATAACTGGTTTCAATCTAATTGTTTAACCCTAAATTATGAAAAAACTCACCTTTTACATTTTGTAACAAAAAAAAAGCCGAAATACAACAACAGATAGTCATCTCAAATACAGTAATCAGAAATATCAGTAGTACCAGGTTTCTAGGCCTAATAATTGATACTACTTTATCATGGAAAGATCATATTACTGAAATAATACCGAAGCTAAATAAAACCTGTTATAATGTTAAAAATCTTATTTTCTAAGATCACCAGAAGTACTACGAATGGTTTACTTTACGTACTTTCAGTCAGTTATGTCATACAGTATTATATTTTGGGGTAACTCCTATCACAGTGTTAAAGTATTTAAAATTCAAAAAAGAATAATACGAATTATCACAAATTCCAATAGGTATGATACATGTCGTCCACTGTTTAAACAGCTTGGAATATTACCTCTTCTGTCACAGTATATTTTCTCCATTCTTCTTTTTGTAGTAAAAAATAAGAATTTATTTCAACTAAATTCACAATTTACGTACTAGATCAAATGATAATTTGCACTTATTTTCAACACGTTTAACACTGGTTCAGAGGGGTGTTACATATTCTGGATCCAAAATTTATAACCATCTAGCGATACAAATCAAACAACTTTCGACTAATGTAGTTCTGTTTAAAACTGTGCTGAAGAAATTCCTCCTTCATTATGTTTTTTATAGTATTGATGAATATTATCAACAAAATTAGAATGATTATGCTTGTTAGCAAATTAACGAGTTATATATGATAAATCTATCGGAAAAGTCACATAATATCCTTTACAATGTTTGTATTGTTCATTAAATATATCCAGTTATTACACATTTCTTAGATTTTGTTGTAATTTATAATTAGTTATTAATGTTTAATATGACGGATGCTTTATGCATCGTACATTATTGTTATTATTATTGTTAAATTATTTTACTGACATGTTCCATATCTGTATGATACAATGGAATAATAATAAATATGAATAGTACTATAACCCCGACGACCAGACTGATCGTCTCTGTGAAATCTCAAATCATGTAATGCCAAATAAATTTCATGATATCTGTGCAGCGAATCTAACTCACCTACAATATTTACCACCAGAAACATACAAAGATATATCTTCATTGTGGTCATATATATTCTCTGTGGTTTTTGTATTAATTTCGGACCGAAACATGTATCAAAATTTTAAAATTTCATTCAGCTTGTTTACAACGTAGTAGTCTAAATAAGTGTTGTTAATAACGGGCATTCAGTTGCATCACTTTGTGAAATGATAATCGTTCAGCAGGTTTCAGGGTTTTGTTTTTCTGTATACAAGGGGCTGGGTTTTCTAGGCTTTATTTATGCTATTTCGAATTAATACATAAATTAGAGATACCGCAGGTTTTATTGCAAACAGCTACTAGTACACAATGCTATGTGGGAGCCGTGGCTGAAAATTTCCTTACAGAGCACATTTCTTACGTAGCAGTATCGATTGTTGAAACAGACTGAACTGCATGGAGCCCATTCCCTCTCCAGAAGCAAATAGATTCTCAGATGGTCAAGAAATTTCTTGCATTATTAAAACTTTGGGTAAATGTTATAGTGTTCGATGGTGTCTGTTATGGTGTTCGCTAGAGTCCGCTACCTGTTCTCATCCCGCACGATACGAATAGTGTAATACCCGTAGTAGATAGTTTCCACCCGCGACAGTTGTACCGCCAATTTTTCCTACCTTCAAAGAGATGAATGGTGTAGTACCCGTGGTAGAAATGTTGGCACAGTAGCCGTTCCAATGGGCGTAACCTCTATGGATATTCCCCTATGTGTGCTTGTTTCGTTTAAGACAGTTTAGGCAGCAATAAAATGTGAAAAGAGGTTTTAGTTAAAAGAATTTCATTATACAAGTTATTATAGAACGTTGTTGTTTACTTGCATGGAGGTTTAAATTATGCCCATAATATTTAAATTGTCCCCGCCTATGTATCCTTCACCTAACCAATCAGATTCATTTAGAGTTGTGATCTCGAACACACGTGCAGTGTGCGAAAATTTTGTTTGTGGTGATTATGGGTCTCGGTTCACAAGGAGGTACTGCCACAGAAAATGGAATTAATAGAACGGTGAGAAGTAACATTCATAATGGGACTCAGGAGAGTGAGTCAAGTTACTCTGTTGCAAAGAAAGGTTAGTCCCAGTCATTCTCTTTCAGTACGATTGGACGTTGATGTTTAATCATATTTGTTGAGGTATCTGGATTATGTAACATAGTGGTTCATACCAACTTTCAGTGAAAGGCCACGTAATTTTATTGGGTATAGTCGAGAGATGCAGCGTATATATTAATCACATTATGTGAAGTGAAGTTTAGAGTTCGGAAGATAGTCCATGTCTCTTTAAATTCAGAATCTTTCTCATCAAATCCTAATCGTATTGCAGTTAACAGCATTATATTTTTAATTGGATGAGGACTCAATTACCAACAATTTGATATCCGAGTAGATTCGTTGGCCTAACCGCTGGTTATAAAGTACAGTAGCTAAATTAATCGTGAAATCTGTATCTCTAGCAAAGAGCCTTGGATGTAGTTGCTGCCATTTTCATATAACTGCCATGATATCGGAGTCATCCATATAATTGTTTGCTTTTTTTGGTTAGGTATTTTAAATGTGTTTTGCCTACCTCATAACGATTGCCATCTGACAAAAATGTGTGTATATGTGTGTGTGAACAGTTCTGAACGTCGTAATCATGATAAAATGACCAACCACTGTGTAAGTTGACCATGTACGTACATGTAATCTTTCCCACTTAACAAGAAATCAGAAAGGCTGGCCGCGTATACGTATGTGATATTTCCTATCCAAGTACTGCTATTTATTATTTTACACATAACCTTTTGATTTACAGGATACATTGTATTGGCGCGGCAATTTTACTTTATGGTGAACAAGCTGTATTCAGACGAACTGAAAAATCAGAAATGCACTTGAACAGTTTTGTGTAAGAACTCTTTAGTTAACTAATGTTACAAACCAGTCTTTCGAGGAGATGGATTCCGGTTGTTATATAACAAACTTAGGTGACGAATAGTGAGCTGTGTGCTGTAGCATGTAAAATTCGAAGTATGCAAGAACGCTTTTCTTGTACTATGTTTTAATATTTGTGAAACGTACGAATTAGGAACCGAGGTTAAAGGTTTTTTTTTTAACCATGCTTGACTGAAGACAACAGCAGACGATGGAAGGGTTAAATGTTACGTAACTATATGAAAGTGTGCGTAAATTGTTCCTTGCGCCTATAAGCTAATGTACGAAGTCCTACCAAGATGAAGTATATTACCCTTTCGAGTGTGCTGATTTCGAATGGAAATTTTCTGGTAAACGATATACAGTGCAAGGGTACAGATATGAGGATCACAGAAGCCAATAGTCGTAACGTGTTACGTATTGTCTCTTCTAGTCAATACAAATTTAAAGCAGAGCGCCGGCTCCGTGTTAACCGTTTGTAGCTACAGCAGCAACGTGCGTGTGTGTGTGCGAGTGCAAAGACGTGTGTAAAATGTAAAATACGCAAGATACATAATTTGCTGCATAATGCAATTAGAACAATAATGTAAAAGTATGAATAATATGGGATAGACTGTAGCGTAGCGTAGTGGAATAAAACACATTTCGGAATTTTGTTGCGATATTTGTATATAGTCCCGTTATGATAACAGAAGCCAGTGTGGGTTAAGCGATTGTAGTTGATTTGGAGATAGTACCGGATATTACTCGCCGGATCGCCGTAAGACAATACGAGTAGTAGCTCGCTAGATTAGCGTCGTGTCGCTCAAGAAACTTTATGTAAACTGTGTAATTTAATTTGCGGTGTTATGAATCAAAGGATTTGTATTTGGGCCACCTGGAATAATTGCATCATGCCTTTGTGTTGCCATCGGTGTGCTCTAGTTGTGCCAACCTATTTAGGTGTTTAATACTAGCTCTAGACTTCTCATTGCCTTGTAATCAATTTTTGTAAAAGTTTGTGATTGTAAAACATGCATATTTCTCGACTTCTGGTTTAAATACGTTTGTGATAGACGTATTTTATTGAGCACCACCTACTACTACTACTACTACTACTACTACTACTACTACTACTACTGCTACTGCTACTACTTGAATTTGCTGCTGAAAACGTGTTCGTACTTGTTTCCGTCCAGCAACTGAACACAGTTGACAAGATCTGCAGATTGTTCATGTTTTACCGTCTACTACATTTATGTTTTATTAATTTACACCGATGTAGCACAGCACTATTAATAAAGTGTGGTTCTTTATTTGCAAAACAGTTTCTTACATGTTTCCGTTCTTGGACAGACTACACGTAAGGTAAACATACCAGAGTGGATTATGCTGTAAGTTCTTACAGCATACTGTATAAATACATTAAAGTTTTATCTTTATATTCCTTACAGCATATTAAAGTAAGAACTGATAAAGCATTAAGTGTAAAATGAAAGTGTGTTGCGACTTTGGTATGCAAATTAAAAATTTCTTGAAACTGATAATTTTACTGTGTTCGTTTATTTTGATATTTCTATGTAAAAAGTAGGTTTTTATTTTTTATGCCCTGGTAGGGAAATCGTGTTACTTGTCTAAAAATGTTTTTTATGCTCTTTCCATGTGTCCAGATATGATTCTGGCAAGGCATATTGTGTAACTTTATAATGTGTTTTGCATGTTTGTATTAGACGTAGCATATTCGACGTTTTTGTTACGTTGTATAGCAATCATTTAACAGACCGTCATACGTAGTACACTGTGTGTGTATTGTAATTTCTGAAATAATATTTAAATAGTTCTTTTTGTTTGTTTGTTTATTTGGGGGCATTATGTAGCCCATTTACAATGTGACTGATGCGGAAATTATGTATATGCATATTGAAAATGACGTGAGTGCGTAGTTTTAGATAAATATTGTGTGATTTTTTTTTAAGCATATCGATTAATCGCCAACCAGAATTTTTCCGACGCCACTGGTGACCAAGTAGCCGTAAATGTGACCTCTGCTTACGAGTGTATTTTTAAGGTACCCCGTGGCAATTATAAAATGAAACCTATATAAGGCATGCCGAACTTTTAGAGGGGTGGGACGTGTGTCGAATGGAGTTCTAGTGCCGGAAAGAGAATGGATGTTTTTCGTCGTCACCGAGTCCAGGCTGGTTCTGGGGGCCACTCAGTGTCCTATCCAGAGGGTACCATAGCCATATTTCCGTGAGTTACAGAAGCTGTCTTCCTGGAGTCTGAAACGACACTCACCCCTTCGAAAGGTGAGGTTAAGAATGCCAAGATTCGAACGCGCCCCAGTGGTGCGTTATATGTACATTGCCTGTTGTCCGTCTTGATGGTGACTAGTCACGTGAGCTACTTTGAATTTTGAATTGTGCCACACACACCCAATATAGAGGTACTATGCTCCAACAAGGGTTTTGCTGTTGAGATCTCCTCATCAAACACGCCACCACGCGAATTGTATAGAATAATCTTAAGTGAGTCGAATGATAAAACCTGATGATGGTCACTACCGGCCGAAACATGTAGTTTTTGTTCTAAGAATATAACATCTAATTAGACATATATAGTTGTGTTATTGACTGCATACCCACTTATTAGTTCACGTGAGCTAGGGGAGCTATTACTGTAACAGGAGCGAACAAACTACAGCCCGTAAAAGAATGCATGCAGGCCTCCGGCGGTATTTGGATAGTGTAATTGCGGCATATATTATTAATTTATGCTTACCCGTACATGGTAGAGAGAATGTACTGCACTGCCGAGAGAACTGGGTCTTTAGGGAATGTAAATTCTACGTCCCTATACCCGTACTTACTACCGTAATTTACTGCAGGTCTTCCTACAGGTGGATACGAAAAAGTGAAGATGACGTGCTGCAGATTACGCTTAGATCGTGATTCACCGATCAGAACTCAGGATACCATGTGATCAAGAATTGCGTCTTTGTAGATTCTGGACAGTCAGTGCGATTAACTGATAACTATTTCCGGAGTTTCGACACAGGCCAGCATTCTTTTTTCTTACCGGGCACTTTCGTTAACTATCATTGCGAAAGAGCCCTACGCGGCTTGCGATTAAAAAAAGTAATAGTCCATCCTTGAACTGCAGGAAACACGCTTTCTTATTTTAATCGCATGACATTAAAACCTATAGTTTTTAGAAGCGTGTGTGCAAATGTTGCGGCCACTGTCACGGAGAACGCTGCCTACCGTACGATGGCAGTGCGATGACGATACGGCTGACATGATCCGTACCTCTCACACCGAAGACGATTCTATCAGACATTGCTGCAGTATGAACATTGCATCAGACGGAGAGGGCATGCTCATTATCTGGTGCATAAGTAGAAGACAGAAGAAGTAGGCAACCAGAAGAAAGTACTCGATTCACCCTTGCTTCGAAAGAAGTGGTGAACTGGGCAGTTTTGTTGTAGTCGGGAAAGTAAATGAGGATAGTGAAAGAATTGGATCATTTTATAGATGACAGCAAGGAAAGTTTCAAACTTCGACCTTTCGTGAATAACCATTGTCTTTCCATTCATAAAAAAAGGCATGTTCCCCAGCAAGCTTCATAGGTTTAATATTCGCTTTCTCACCGTTGCTTGCATAAACCAGTAAAGCATTTAAAAAATGTATGGGGTTTCGGACATCTGTGGCTAACTGTTTACGACTAAGCGATAGACGCACATTATGATGAGTCGTCACCTTTTCGTGGCGGCGCGTCGTGAACATGTCGCTGTCGTGTCGTCTTCAGTGTGCAAGGTTCTATTTGAAATAAAGGACCTAATCATATCGTAAGCCAATCGCAATAGTTTCCTAAGTAGCTTCCAGTGTTAACGCCCGGGGAACTAACACTTTCGTGTTTTGAAAAGGAAAACGGGAGGTATGTCAGTGCATTCACAACAATTCGTCGAAGTGCCGTATTTTGAGCCACCGACGTCCTCACCTGCATGCTGTATCTCTCCAAGTAAGAGAGATGCATTCTGAAATTGTTTTGTAACCCGCAATGAAATGTGATGTTGCATACTCTTGCATTATCTGTACCCTTCACTTCGCGTTGTATTCAAGGTCGGCTTCATCATGAGTAGTGCCCCAAAATAATCCATGATTTCTGTGTGTTTTGAAGGCTGTAATTTTACCAAACACGCACACAGCCAAGTATATTACGTAACGTGCGTCCATGGACAGAAGACAAATATTGGAGTCGATGATTTAGTACAGCTACAGGAATACTGCAGTATTGTTTCAAGGTACTTGGTTGCTCTGATATACAAAAGACCTGAAAGACTAGTTATTGTGCGACAGTATCATCTGCTGGAAGGCTTTCGCTTCTGCTTTTTCTACCGGAGGGTTACAATAAATAGTCTGACAAAGCGATATGATGTGTCAGTTTATTTTCCTCTTACAGATTGAAGGTTAAAATTAAGTTTTGGCTTTTGTAAGCCTTGGACGCTAATGTACCTCGAAAGGCAGCTGTTTAAGAAGAACTGAATGCTACTGAGATGCGATTTGTGAGTCTGTAGTTTGTCGGTGCATTCTGGGAAGAAGTAAAGAAGTCCCGAGCAGATTTTATGATGCGTATTTTCTGTCGCATAAGTTCTTCGACAAACATATTTGTTACTTTCTTATACGTAATTTGTGTGAAAAAAAATTACTACTTGCTGAACATGTTTATTTTCAACAAACTGCACTTGTCAGTTTGTTGAAAATAAACTTATTTATGCATAACATGTACGCGGAAGTTATAAAAAATTACTGCTAACTGATTTTACATATGTTTATTTTTGCATTGTTGCAATGTTCTTAATTGTTGACTTACGAACTTATAAATATTTATAATAAGTAAACGAAGCTTCTTCCTACCTGAACTTCTTCCTGTCTGTGTTCTTATTGCCGATGTTAGTGGATGCTCCGTCTAGGGCGTGGGTCTGCGGCCGCTCGCTTGTTGGGGTTGCGGTTTCGAATCCCGCCGGGGACATGGATGTCTGTGTATGTGAGTGTTTGTGTTGTCCGGTAGAGGTCTCTGCGATGAACAGATCACACGTCCAGAGGAGTCTACCGAGTGTGGTGTGTCTGAGGGTAATTGTGAAGTGGCGATAATGAGGAGTCCTTGGCCCACTGGGGGCTGTTGAGCCACAGAAAAAAAGTTTTCTTATTTTTGAGACCGTATGGTGGTTATACTTGAGGCAAAGTCCGACGTTCGGCTTTGATGTTAATGAAATACAGGCTTTGAAGTTCGTTAAAATGTATCAGCGCCGACACAGTGCTCGCGGCCTTCTTGACTGAATCCCAATTTGAATCCATCTACGTTTTCGACGGTATTCACATCGAGATGGAGGCTGCGATGGGCTGGTGATTACGTGCGATTTGTGTAGGATAGCCTTCGAAGATTTCGTGATGGTGCAACTACTGCATGACTTATTTTCATCATTCAAAGAGATCATTCTCTTAAATTCAAACGTCTGAGATATACCGTTCATTTAAGCGATAAAAAGCCTTGACAGCAAGTTTGGAGACATTTCGTAAGGCAGCAACAAGAGTACGAGTGTGAGGTTAGTTCACGATATGTTATGTGTGATTATGTGTAAGATAACAATAACAACAATAAAATTATACAAATGTGCTGCTTAATATTACGTAAGATTGGACTAAGACACGGTTTACCTCTTAAAAATTTGCACATTTATGGTAATATTAAAACGATAAATAAAGGCTAAATTATTAAATACTGCGGCTTCAGAAAAGGTTTTATTGCTGTATAGTGACTCACATTCTGGCATGATTTTATGTAAAGTTTGAAGACGTACTTCAAGTGTGTGACCTCTGAAAGTGAAAGAAATGATTGTGAGCACGTAGTGCTTGGTTGAACAGAATGCAAATGGGCACTCCGTGACGCAGTACACAGGTGTTAGCAAGGCGTTCTTTACTTTACAAAAAAGTACATGCGTAAAAGTAATTGTATTTAGACCCATAAGAAAAATACGCTCTTCCTTCGCTTGTTTTCACGAAACTCGCAAATGCTCAGTAACATGATGTGCAGATCGCTTAAACCGAATTTCACCCAAATCGGCCAGTAATGCGTGAAGTACAAAGATCAGTTCATTTACGCCCTTAAGCAAAGTATGGCCTTCACTACACCGGGCTTCACAAAACTCAGAATCACTACTACACCGGGCTTCACAAAACTCAGAATCACTACTACACCGGGCTTCACAAAACTCAGAATCACTACTACACCGGGCTTCACAAAACTC
>Ga0131853_10023405_pt1 | contig 11157 bp, 6 predicted proteins | sample TergutLab28metaG_FD_92764 | JGI IMG/M metagenome (GOLD analysis project Ga0131853, IMG submission 92764) | Labiotermes labralis P1 segment gut microbial communities from Petit-Saut dam, French Guiana - Lab288 P1 (version 2) (version 2) | ecosystem: Host-associated > Arthropoda: Insects >...
ACATACATACACACATACATACATACATACATACATACACACATACACACATACACACATACATACATACACACATACATACATACATACATACATACATACATACATACATACATACATACATACATACGTACATACGTATGTACGGACGGACGGACGGACGTGCGTGGCAGCAGAACACAATTCACACATGTTCTTTCCCCGCTAGATTTTGTCAAATACTGTTGGTACTCGGCTTTATAACCACACGACATCACAAAATCTTGCGTTTACAATGCACGCCTTTTCTTCTGTAGTCGGCACGGCACTAGATTTGTACTTATCAATAATTCCACTTTATGCCCATGCAGGCCAGAAAACATCATAAAGTGGTTTTTACGCGTTTCTAAACTCACGTTAACAGAAAATGTATATTGGAATAGGGTGTCCTGCCCTTGCTGTTAAAGGTTATTTGAACACTGGAGAATAACATACATGGAAGAAAAATATGCAGTACTAAAGAATTATTTTTTAAAATTTCTTTGGTTATCGATTCTTAAAGAATAGCTTCAATATAAAGAATTTATGGCCCGAAATTGTCATTTTCCTACAACAGGAAACTTATTGTTGGTGCAGCTACAATCAGTTACCTTTAAATACAACCCATAAGGATGAGCTATTTCGTTTCAAGGTGTAAAGAAAATCTCATATATTGTCACGAATGTTAAGTCACGAAAACTTTGTCCCTTAAAGCTCATTTGTTTTAGTATAAGAAATAACAGTGTTTTTGCAAGATATTAAATTCGAATTCGATTGAAATTCAATGATGAACTGTCATAACGTTAATAAAATATTTAGCGTGCACTTGCGTTATGAAGAAGGCGTTACCAGAGAAGGGTTTTCTCAGTTTTTACTCCAAGTTACGAAACATTTATTCCGCAAACAAATTTAAACACGTTCTAAAAGGGAGGAGATCTGTATGGCACAACAAAAATGTGCTCACTCTCTAACTGACAAAATTCCATGTCAAAAAAACCCTCGATTACGTTGACATATGATTTAATACCAAAATGTTCTATTATTATTTTCAATTTCGTGTTCGTGTTCCAAATCTGTTTCAAAACACCGGCAAATGGATATTGTAATTTTAAAGAGCTGAAATTTACGTAAATACAATTTCAATTTATGTCATTCAGGATCACTGCACTAACACAGTACCGCATGACATCAGCTTTAGTTACACATTGAGATGTGAGAAATACGTAAGAAACACTAGCCTAAGAGATATTCCAACAGACAGCGTTGAGGCTGGGAAAAGAACAGTGTATCTGCTCTGTTAAGATAAAATAAAGGAGGTAATCTTTCTCTCGAAAAAAGAGGCGTTGATTTTTTTCGCGTGGACGGAATCTTAGAACACAATCCACGCAAAACTTCTGTCTTTACCAAAAAAATAGTGCGTTCATTTTAGCGCTCTTCCTTACACAAATTAAAGCGTATAAATAAGTAATATTGTACAGAAATTGACGATTATTTAAATGTCAGCCTAGTTAATTCCCTGGTACGAAAGGAAGGATATGCGAGACAGAGCGGGGTCGTTGTAGAGAAGGGCACGTAATAGAATATTTAAATCTATGACGGAAGAAGTAACAGAAGTAACAGAAGTAACAGAAGACAGAAGAAAAGTTCACAATGAGAAGAGTAATAATTATCACCCTTGCCTAATTCTTCAAATATAATACAATTTCGTGTGTTTGTGATTTTTTAAAGATGGGGCAAACATTTCTGGTTTATTCTGCACGGCTAGGCATAAGCTAACCTCTCCTTTATTCTGTACATGTACGTTACTCTAAGAATACCTTAGTATTTATAGCAACTTAAGAACAGCGTTCCAAATGTTCATACGTGAGCATACTGTCTATTACACGTAATAGTGTATTATTCTTTGAATAAATGTAGCTAATTCTATTAACTTAATCTCCAGAGGAAAAGGACACAAAACGTTTCGAAATTTACACCATAACTTAACAGAATTTTATTTATGGCTACAGCAAGATTTTATAGAAGATAACACATCAATTGGTTTTGTCCTTTAAGGTGTACAGATAGTTTTTTCTATCTGTTGGTATTGTCACTTCTCATTTTATGAGGGCTGAACGACTCATGTAGCAACTGACATCCGTGTGTTGCCATCTACTTACACCTGAGGATTTCACTCTAAATTTTCACGTGCAAAACTTCAGAGTAAATTTCGGCGGAACCTGTATAGAGAAGGAAACTGAAGCTGGCAGGTAGGGAAGGTAAGATACGCAGTTAATCCTGAGTGCAGCTATGCCTTCCCGTCTCTTTCTATTTTAAGAGGAAAGAGAACGGGCGGGAAGACTATTTAGCGAGGGAAGTAAACCAAGCCCCGTGTGTATGTGACAGAGAATATTAATGCCTACACTGCTGTACATCTCGAGGGAGAACTTCTGGTTCACGGATAGGAAAGGGTATAACGAGATGGAAATCATAGTGGAAAGAGGAAGGTGAACTTAATTGCTTGTTTTCCTTTAGAGTTACCCACCACAATTTTTTATGCTAATAAAACCTTGTCATACGTAAAATGTTCACCAGCGAAGCTAGGAAAATCAACCAAACACAGGAACATAAGAGACGGAGAGAGAACATAATGTTTTGTGGTCACAAATTGCTCTAAACCAATTCCGACAAACATTTAACATTAAGCAGATTGAACAGAACAAATTCAAAGTGTTTGCCCCTGTTTAGAGCAACCTGGATCGTAAATTTTCGATGTAGGAATTTTAGAGTCACAAGGAGTAAGTTAAAGATTTATTTTCCATATAAACTTCAAGCGGACTTTTCATCTCAGCTTAGAAAATTTTTTATAACCTTTTTCTCCTGGGTGGCATGAACACTTAATTCATCCCAAGTATTTTTTTATGATTACGATGAGTGACAGACTTTAAAGCTGAAATATACAATGGCTAAGTCAGCAGTTTGAAAGAGAGTTTTTCCAGAAACTTCTCTCGGTAAGAGGCAGCTGGAAAAGTTCCAAAAATCCTTCAAGTGCACAGTTATTTTAACAGAACTATTTACGTTCTGGATTTTAATTCGTACATAGAAACAAATAAAGCCAGAATACACACGCAACGTGAAAATAAATCGAAGAGCGAAAATAACGCTTATATTTTATGTAATGATATTAGTCGAAACAGTTAATGTAAAAGTTAATTTTTGGAAAATAAGAAAGACGTTCCATACATATTAATAAAATTTTAAGAAGTGTCCTAAATTTAAGAGATTATTAATAATTAAAATTTCACGTAAAGATAAGTTACTAAGTCTATATTTGTTGTGAAACGACCCGAACCAGACGTAAATTCCAAAGACGTCTAAAAACTTCAATTACATTATTTTATTATTAAAATCACACTTGTCAATTAATTAATAATCTTCTACCATTCTTCTCTACTTGTGTATGTTTATATGATATTCTCAAGGCGAAGATTGCAAGTAACTTTCAACACAGGAATTTTTAATTGAATATGTAACCAAACTGCAATTTCACAAAACCCTTTTAATATATCAAGTATTTACTCTCCCTACATATGTCACTATGCACTGTTATAAAAAGAATAGACAAGACTATCTCTGCTAAGGTAGATAAGTTGGAAATAAATAATCTTAAACACAATGAATTCCAAGTACTTAGCAGAGTAAGTTCTCCGAAACGAAATTGATAAACAGAGCAAAAATCGAGACATATGAATAATTAACACCAATTACCCTTCCGCTTGACTGTAAACTACACTGAATTCTACACACAAAATTTTCTACGCGCATGTCAACTGCTGTTCATTGAAATGACAACTGAGAGGTGAAGTCCTTCAACAGCAACGTGAAACGTGTGGTATGAACTGTGTCACAGACGCACTTGCTTGTAATGCTCATGCATCCCATCATGCACAATATGCCTTTTTGTCAAAAATGCATTATACTCACATAGAAAGGGCAGGGCACTATAAAATATTTCTGTTTCCAATCTTCCAGCATAATTTCCTCTAATAACGTTTACTTTGTACTCGCCTCATCATTACCAATCCGAATACTTAAATCCATATATATAAACCACAGAAACGGAAATGCGGCAGAAACTCATAACATTCAAGAGCAGTCTACTTTCAACTGACAGTTGCACCGTAAATTATCCTGATAAAAGAACCCGACACCAGAAAACAGTCTGAAGAATTAATCATTTAAGAATGACTTTGAATGGAGCCAGTGTTGTCAAGATGATGGACTTAATTTTGAAGAATGTCAGAGTACAACAATCCACTTGTTATGATGCTCAGACACGAGGCAGTAAAATTTTAAATGTAACCAATCTGTGTAAATCATAAATAAACTCCACATCCCCCCCCCCCTCTATTATGAATCCGCTACATTGTACGATGCAGTACATTCGATTTAAAAATTGAAACGTGTGTTTAAATAATCATTAAAATGTAACATCCTTAGAAAACCAGACATAACTTATTTTCTCTGAATAGTGAAATGTTTTATTTTCAGTTCAATATTTTCTGACACGTGTGAAGTATTTATTATAAATTTGAGGAGAAGTAACTCAGGGCAGCAAGCGTGTTATACACAGCCAAGTAAAATTCTCTACCAAACCTTAGAGACACAAAAGTCCCAGAGCACTTCCGAAGATGAGCACCCGTTTCAAAAATTCATTCAAGAACACATCATTTCAGATTGCGGTTTTCTGTATTATCCCACCACCTAGTCTGGTAGTTGTATACATTCCGTTATGAGACATAGCCTTCTTGTGAAGATACGGCTCCAGTTTCCTTAAACATAGCCGCCAAGTTAGAGTGGTAAGTGTCCTGCTACTGTCTTTTTAGTCCTGTTAAAGAAGCGGTAAGTACGCATTAAACAGAATGTTGAATAAGAACCAAAGCCAATTTTGGCGCGGTAGTAGGGAGAAAAGTAATCATCCACGTCGGAAAAGAAACCCAAAGTACCTGGCTATCGAGTCCGCAGTGTAGTCGCCATATTAAGTTACCCGGATGGTGGTAGTTTGATACCTACTCACAATGTAGTACTCCGAGTCACGACACTTCGGTCTGCTAAGTCCATACCTACTCGTAGCCCACATTACAGGATAAAATTCATAGCAGTGGAAAAGTGGAATGTCAATAACTTGGCCTGTAATGGTTTGACGCGAGAAGGGTATAGAAAATATTTTAATTTATAATCCTATTATTTTCCTAACGAACATTTAAAATCGGCCTACGAACAATATCACGTACCGTCCAGACAAGAACAAATTAAAGTACATTATTAACTATATATGTACATAGTGTGATTAGGTGCATGTTTCGGCACATAACACCACTATTCGGTCTATCAGGAAACAGAAAATAGGAAGTTACTGTCACTATAAATTTGAAGTTTGTCACAGATTATGCCTCTTCTTATACATAAAGAAGACTGTTGATCTGATTTACAAACAAAGGTGTTAATGAAATAATAGTATAATTTAAGGGATCTGAAATAAGAAGCAATTATTTGGTAGTATGTGTAACAAACAAGTCAAAATAAAATATTTTGTATATAGATAATTAATCAATACTTCTACCATTTGGCGTGCGTAACACAGTCAACAGAAGGTTAGCAATTATTTATAGATTTTTAATAAATTATTGAAATTAATTTTCTTGTACATAAAGCTGGAAAAATTGTATTCATCTGGCATAAAGCCAAATGAAAACGAAGCTTCAGACACAAAAACTGTAACCTAATTCAATTCGTTGACATATTTATTGATTTTGGGTACAGGAACATTATTGGCATAAAACTACCAGAAATTGTGCAGAAAAATAATCCCGCTTATCAGTGTTGATTTCCACCCAGCAAATATCGAAAATAACTTCCAATGCATTAAGGTCTAACAAGAGAATTTAACTCCCCCTTCCAAGTTTTCTGTATATAGTATCGTATTATACACTCTTATGTTACATCGAACGTGCCAACAAATCAAAACCCAGTCTAAACAAAAAAATATTTTTTACAATGCCATTTGTGGACATGTAATACAAACATTTAGGGATTCTTTACCCAATGTTGGCCTTAAATTTTCGCGATATATAACGTAACATGCAGAGAAGAAGCCAGTTAAGTATGTTTAACTGCAAAGAGCAAATGTTACATGTACTTCATACTGCTCACATTGAATCACCACTTTACACCTCGCTAACAGAAAACTGCCCTCGCTACCGGCGCGCTGAATTTTTGAACCGGTAATCGAAAGGACATGGTAAATACAGAATCTACATAGGCTGAGCTGATCTGACAGTCCTTGAAAACGATACTGAAAAGGATAATAATGGGTGAAAGTAATTAATTACCAATGAAACGTTCAGAAAGAAAAATAACGTCTCTTCACACAAAAAGCATACGAATTAACGAGAGTCATAAGCGTATTTTTGTTTTGAGGATTTATGTGGGATTTAAAACTTGTCTAGAGTCGTTAGAGTATGGAAAGCTGTTGTACCTTGGGTCAATCTTTGGTTTTCATTTTTCTGTGTGAACAGGATTACATATTGCAAAGTTTACAATGCGGCATAATGTTGCACATGTATCTGACAAATGAAGTATATTTTTTATTTCAGCATTTCTTTATACATATGAGTGCTTTTGACATATTAAGGGGAGAAGGTAAAGTGACAAAGGGTAAAACATATGACTGTACCTTGGATTACCCCATCTTGTACCTTGAGTCAGAATTCAAGAGAAGAGTAAAATGAGGAATAAGTTTATTTTGCACACCCTGTGTAGGTTCAGGGCCTGTAGCATGTTATGTTAATGAATACACAACTTACATCATCAGGAGTAACAGAAGAAAAGTGTACACAATCAGTGTTCTTCCAGTAACAATTGTTTAACATATTTACACACAAAGAACATGAAATATGAAAGCTCAGCTCTATCTGTTTTACAATATATTCAATTACATTCACTCTTACATATCTAAAGAGGCACTAAATACACTAAAATCAACTACAAAAAAATCAGTGATGCTTGGAACTTGGGACATTCCTGCTAAAAATGGTCATGGAAGTTTCTGTAATGTATCACTTCTCTCTCTGTCTCTCTCTGTCTCTCTCTCTCTGTCTCTCTCTCTCTCTCTTAAGTAACTTTACTGGTGTTCTCCAGCCATTTGTAATAACTGATTTCTCATTCATATCCATTCAGATCATTCATTACTTCAGCTGTGTAGTAAGAAATGCTCCTATTCCTGTCAACTTTACTAAAATACAGTCACATCTTGCAACATCACCAACTGCAAAACATTCTTCAGTAACATTTGCAATTCCTTTTTCACTCATTTCTACATAACCATAATAACTTGATTCCCGCATATGGAGTCTCTTAAGGCTCCTCTTCAGAGCTGCCAACAGTAACCAACTTCTTCTTCAAAGTTTTTTTTCTTTTGGGGGGGGGGGCATTTTCCCTGAATATTTTCTCTTACCCCTTGTGGCTCTTTGGTTTGCAATTTCAGTCTTCTCTGTTGTGTCTGTTAGGATCCTGCTCTTTCAATGTTTTCTTCTCCATTTTTTCTTGGTCCATCTTTAGGGAAGGGTTGTATTATTCCAGGGGACACTTTCATAAATCCAGCTGATATTCCTTCTCCATTGTTGTCCTTGGAACTTGAAGGTGCACTGGCTAGTCTGTTACATGATTGTAAGTTCTGTCGGTGACATACGAGGAAAGGAATTCATCTTCACCAAAAATATGTTTATTTAGTAGTTAAATCCCTGTCACATGAAACCCCTTTTCATTGTTGTGTTTGGTAAATGGCTTGCTGAAAGATTCTCCAATAAAGTCTGCAACAACGTAAATGGTTACATGTTTGCCAGGGTTTGACAATATCCAGTCATTAATACAAGCATTTAAGGTGCTCTGTATGGACCATAGATGGTGCAATCGAATGGCTGTAACTTATGTGGTGTATGGTACAGCAATGTAAGCAAGAAAATGCCATTTTATTTTGCCACATTGATGGCCAGGATTAAGAAGTGGGACTCATGATTATGTAAAACCCAAAGAACTGGGTCTTCCTTACAAGACCTTTCACATGCAATAAAATGCTTCATACAGTCAAAAATGGTCTCCCACTTGACCAACCTGTTGGGTTTGCACCTCCAATTAAAACTGTAGAAGCACCAGTCAACATGTGGTTCTTGAAATGCACACTAGGAAATATCAAAATTGGACAAACATTGTTAACAATGGCATTACAGCAACAATCTTTGTGATCTTATAAATCTTTGTGATATATACCCCTCTCTCCCCGGAAGTCTCAATCCCAATGTGCTTGATTCGCTTAGCACAGACAATGTTGGGAGGAACATGAACAGTTGAATTACCAGTTTCATCTAAGTTGCAGTTTTTATTATCTATGAAATTGTGTCTTAAGTTCCTTTAAATTTTCAAAATATTGCTTTCACATTCTCATGATTAAAACTTGTAGATCAAGTGAGGTTTTCTCGAACACAAGGACTCATGACATTTCCTCATCACCCGAGCCATGTTTTAGCAGCACATTCATTCTTCAACCAACCGTTTGGCACAACGAAACCATTTTCTTTGCCATACTGAAAGGTAAGTGTTACAGCTTCCTTCATTGTGTGAACACAATGTAATTTTGCAACCTGTTTTGAAATACTCAACGAATGTAAATTCATGTGTGGCACCAACAGTTTTAATCATGAGAATGTGAAAGCATTTGCCATTGGTAAAAATGTTTGTCCAATTTTGATATTTCCTATTGTGCATTTCAAGAACCACATGTTGACTGGTGCTGCTACGGCTTCAATTGGAGGTGTAAACCCAACAGGTTGGTCAAATGGGAGACCATTTTTTACTATATGAAGCATTTTATCGCATGTGAAAGGCCTTGTAAGGAAGATCCAGTTCTTTGGGTTTTACATAATCATGAGTCCCACTTCTTAATCCTGGCCATCAATGTGGCAAAATAAAATGGCATTTTCTTGTTTACACTGGTGTACCATACATCACACAAGTTACAGCCATTGGACTGCACCATCTTTGGTCCATACAGAGCACCTTAAAATGCTTGCATTAATGACTCGATATTGTCAAACCCTGGCAAACATGTAACCATTTATGGTGTTGCAGACATTACTAGAAAATCTTTCAGCAAGCCATTTACCAAATATAACATTGCAAGGGGTTACATGTGACAGGAATTTATCTCCTAAATAAAAATATTTCTGGTGAAGATGAATTCCTTTCCTTGTATGTCACCGAAAGAACTTACAATCAGGTAGCAGAACCAGCCAGTGCACCTTCAAGCTTCAAGGACAACAATGGAGAAGGAATATCAGCTGGATTTATGAAAGTGTCCCCTGGAATAATACAACCCTTCCTTAAAGATGAGCCAAGAAAAACTGGAGAAGAAAACATTGAAACAGCAGGATCCTAACAGACACAACACGGAAGACTGAAATTGCAAACCAAAGAGCCACAAGGGGTAAGAGAAAATATTCAGGGAAAACGCCCCAAAAAAAAAACTTTGAAGAAGAAATTGGTTACTGTTGGCAGCTCTGATGAGGAGCCTTAAGAGACTCCGTATGCGGGAATCAAGTTATTATGGTTATGTAGAAATGAGTGAAAAAGGAATTGTAAATGTTACTGAAGAATGTTTTGCAGTTGGTGATGTTGCAAGATGTGACTGTATTTTAGTAAAGTTGGCAGGAATAGGCGCATTTCTTACTACACAGCTGAAGTAATGAATGCTTTGAATGGATATGAATGAGAAATCAGTTATTACAAATGGCTGGAGAACACCAGCAAAGTTACTCTTGACACAAAAAACACCTTCATAGTGACACATTACAGAAACTTTCACGCCCATTACTAGAAGGAATGTCCCAAGTTCCAAGCATCACTGCTGCTTTTGTAGTTGATTTTAGTATATTTAGTGCCTCTTTAGATTTGTAAGAGTGAATGTAATTGAATGTATTTTAAAATGGATATAGCTGATCTTTCATATTTCGTCTCCTTTGTGTGTAAATATGTTAAACAATTGTTACTGGAAGAGCGTTGATTGTGTACACATTTTTTTCTGCTACTCCTGATGATGTAAGTTGTGTATTCATTAACATAGCATGCTACATGCCCTGAACATACACAGTGTGAAAAGTAAATTTACTCATTTTACTCTTCCCTTGAATTCTGTCTCAAGGTACAAGATGGGGTAATCCAAGGTACAGTCATATGTTGTACCCTTTGTCATTTTACCTTCTCCCCTTAATATGTCAAAAGCACTCTTATGTATAAAGCAATGCTGGAATAAAAAATATACTTCATTTGCAAGATACATGTGCAACATTACGCAGCACTGTAAACTTTACAGTAAGTAATTCTGTTCACATAGAAAAATGAAAACCAAACAATGACCCAAGGTACAACACCTTCCCCTACACCTTCTATGTCTTGTCCTAAGGCTGCTAGATATACATTATGCCTTGTTTTTCCTGACTTGCTTCGTAGCATTCTCCTAGAAACAAAATAATTTTTTATCCTGAATGTACTGTCCTATGTTGTACCTTGGCCCATAATCCAATGTACAGCATGACATGATGGCCCAAGGTACAACTATAGACCAAAAATGGATTAATAACACAAATAAATTAGGTTAGATTAGCAAACAAACTGGCTACATCAAACAAGGAGCATAAAAAATAAGTTATCACCTCTGCCATAAATCATACAATAAGTCAAAACAATGGTACACAAAACTCTGTAACATTCTTCTTGAAAATTACTGTACGCAATAAAAATTTTCAAAACGTTCTAAACAGTCAACAACCTTCCACCGAACACAGATTATAACACACATTGCTAACAGTGAACAAATTTTAAAGTATTTTTTTTTTGGCCATGCAAAGATATCACTGTTTTCAAACACCAGCTTGTTGCACTATTTATATAACGACAAGGAACAGGCAACGTTCAGTCAAACCGTACACAACATAACCTACACAGCCACATGCATGTCGCCCTCATACAAAACCTTCAATAGAAAGACTCAATAACTTCATATAAAGGTACTGCTTACTCCCTGAGGATGATCCGAAAGGATTGAAA
>Ga0131853_10023406_pt1 | contig 11157 bp, 11 predicted proteins | sample TergutLab28metaG_FD_92764 | JGI IMG/M metagenome (GOLD analysis project Ga0131853, IMG submission 92764) | Labiotermes labralis P1 segment gut microbial communities from Petit-Saut dam, French Guiana - Lab288 P1 (version 2) (version 2) | ecosystem: Host-associated > Arthropoda: Insects >...
AACTTCTTAAACCACTCGAAAACTTGCGTGCGAGATAGACATTGATCACCATACACTTCTGTCAACAAATTGTAAGTTTCTGTGGCAGATTTTCCAAGTTTTATGAGGAATTTGATGTTAACACGTTCTACATTAGCACTCAGCATTAATCCAACGGAGCTCAGACACACGATCTGCTTCTAACAATGGTCACGGCCAGACTAACCAATGCACATGAAGGAACCTTTGTGTGACGGTAGAGGGAAGTCCACGGGTCAATGCCTTACCCTCCTCTTCGTCATCAACTTGGCGGGAAATGAGTAATAAAAGTAATCCGGTTTCTTTAATGCCACACCTCGTATACTGTTGTTTAGTAGAGTGGGTGTTATAAATAATTTCTTTTCCAAGATGGTCAAGGGATGTTGTCTGGATAAATCAGTTTTGACCTCTGCAGCATCAAAATGTGCATAAATGTAACCCTGGGTTAAAACAGTATAGCCACTTGCTTATTCTATCATTAAATGCCATTATGATATTCAGGAATTCCAGAAGTGCAGGTTTGTGCACATTTTCAGGCGGTCGGGCTTCTCGTCTCATTCTGATCTATCGCAGGAGTTCAAGATGTCTGAAGATGAGGCGAAGTTTGGATGCTACTCCCAATTTGTGTCCATGACTCTTGTAGCTGTGGTAGCACTCTTCTTTCTTGTGCTGGCCATTATGTATGTCAGTGTGCGATCAAGGGATGCTGTCAGCTTTGGCTTAGAAGACAAAAGTGAGTTCAGTCATTGCACATGTCAGTCAGTCAGACTGTGAAAGTCATTGGAAGGATGACTAATGCCATATTTTTTCTTGCAGCAAACACCTTTCCATTGTGTTCAGATGTAGCCCAGGGGAGCCAGTATGCCACTTCTGAGGTGAGGGAAATTATTACTGTGCCACCTGTGAAATCCTGCAATGACTGCTGACAGAATTTAACAAACTAGACCATGGGAACTTAACAGTTGCTAAAAATAGTAGTGGATGCTACAAAAATTATTTGAGACATATTCACACCTTGTGTATGGCATCTCAGAGCTACAGTGCTTGTGTGTACAGGAGTATTGTAAATCATAATTTGTTCTGTTATTTATGATCTGCTGCAGTCAGAAAAACTTTTGTTTGCAGTCCGAGTACAAATCAACAATGAGAAGAGCTGTTGTGAAATAATAATAGAAATCTTGTTTCTCTTTCTTCGGTTTAACCACCTTCATTTTGAAGTACAAGGGGGGGACCCAAAAAAACCGGATTTTCTTTAAAAAAGAAGATTTATTTACATTTCGAACAAAAAACACTTAATCCCCTTCAAAATACTCTCCATTGGAGGCAATCATCATTTTACCCACTGTGTGAAGCATCTCTGGAACTGCTGAAGATGTTGTTGAGTGCCTCCTGTGAAGCTGTTTTCACCTCCTCCATGGTGGCAAATCTCTTTCCTTTCAATGTTTTTTTCATTGTCAGGAATAAAAAGAAATCACAGGGGGCTAGGTCCGGTGCATAGGGTGGGTGGGGAATGATGGTCCATCCCAGGGAGGCCAAATACCGGGCCACAGACAAAGCTGTGTGAGCTGGGGGCTTGTCATGATGGAGAAACCAATCACCCGATCTCCACAATTCTGGGCGTTTTCTTTGCACATTCTCTCTCAATCGCCTCAAAACCTCCAAGTAAAATTCCTGATTGACGGTCTGTCCAGGAGGAACGAATTCCTGGTACACAATTCCTCAAACATAAAAAAAACAACAACAATGAGCATCGTTTTGACATTTGACCTCACTTGTCTTGCTTTTTTCGGTCTTGTTGAAGTGGGCGTCTTGCATTGGCTCGAAGCTTGTTTGGTCTCAGGGTCGTACCCATAGCACCAACTTCCGTCGCCCGTGATGACCTTAGGAAGAAAGTTTGGGTCACTTTCAATCTGATTTTTCAACTCTTGGCACAAAGTCAAACGAGAGTTTTTTTGGTCCTGTGTGAGCAGGCGGGGAACAAACTTCGCAGCATGCGTCTCATGTTCAAATCCACGGTCAAAATCCGCTGACAGGAACTCCAACTCACACTTGTAGCTTCTGAGATCTCGTCAGTTGTGTACCGATGATCCTCGTTGATTTGTTTTCAAATTTTTTTGACATTCTCGTCGGTACGACTTGTTGACGGGCACCCAGAAGGAGGATGATCTTCAATGCTCATTTCTCCTCTTTTGAACCACGCAAACTACTCGAAAACTTTTGTACGGCTCAGTGCTTCCTCCTTAAAGGCCTTTTGAAGCATTTCATGTGCTTCTGTGGCCGTTTTTCCGAGAGGGAAACAAAATCCCCAGCAGATTCGCTGTTCAGTACAGTCAGACATCACGATTTTGCAAGAGGAGCTTGACAACACAAGCCCATACAACCTTCTACGGCGATGTCTGCCTGGCAACTGACTCGTGCAGGGTGCAGCTACACTCACCTAGTGGGGGAACACTCAAACTATTATTAGGAAGAGCTCCCCGAAGCCAGTCTGGTTTTTTTTGGGTCCGCCCTTGTACAATTACTAGAAAAGAAGGTTATGAATATTTACAGTAATTTAAATAGGCATAACTCCAAATTATGAAATTGAATCATTACATTGAGGTTTAACACAGTTTATGAAGTAACCAATGTTCATGTGTGTAATCTACTGCCATGAGTATACTAAAGTATACTAAACATTTATGTCAGGAAGTGTGTGTCAGGTTTTTGTCTTGCTGTGTGCAAGCTCAGAATTAGCTGGTCTAGAAGAAACCACACTCATGTATCTGCTTGTAAGGGACTTTAGTTATGTTTATTGAAGGCTGAAATGGAAAGTATAAATACATTATATTCAGAGAGTAGGTAAGGGTTGAGATTAACAGATACTAGATGACTTTGAATTAGGTACTGGTTTGAGTTGCTGTCTGTCGCGACCTTTTATTCAGCATATTTATGGCTGAAAGATTATAGAAATTGTGGATGAGTACAAGCCATTCCTATGTCATGTTAATTAATAATGAATTCGGTGTGGTGTTAATAGGGAGGCATTTCTCCAACAACTGGATTGAACTCAGTTAATATTGTTCATTCATTCATTCAGTAAGTGATAAACTTATGGAAACATGTCTGTAATACAGATGCTGTACATAGCCACCATGTAGTAAGAGACATCCATAATTTGGATTATTTTGAACATATTGTTGTGGTTCTTACAGATACAAGTAATGAATGCTTTCAGTCTAGTCCAACAGTCAGTGATATTATGTGGTTCTTGTAGGAGCTTTGTTTGGATCGTCCTGAACTGATGCCTGCTGTAAAGCTGGCCAAACTTTTGCATCCTGAGTTGAACAGACGGGCCATCAGTGAACAGTGTTATGATGGACCTTCAGCCATGATGACACACCGTGAAATCGTTGTGTGGCTCGTGAAGAAGAATGCAACAGAGGTAATGTTATGAGGAGTGTTTAATAGAAAAATTTTTCAGTATCTGCTTTTTTGGTTATGTGCCTTGTTTTATTGAGTTCGAATTTTAAGGAGACATTAAAATAGTATTTGTATAATTAATTGTAACATTGTATCATGCAAGGATATGTCATGAAGTTTCAAGGTAAAGTCTCTTGCTGTCGTAGACTCTGCTCAGACCAAACTTATTTTTATGATTGAATAGCCCTAAAACGTGTAAACAAAAACCTAGTTCTTAGTTATGTTCACTAGTCAAAGACAGCCATATTCTGTAGTTATTTAGCTTGCTGAGTTAGCATTATGATGCCTTTAAACTAAGTGTTACATGATTTGTGTTCTGTAGAGGCTTTGCCAGTATTTTTTAACTTTGAGCACAAACATTCTTTTTATGTAATCATAAGATGATACTTTTCTTTGTTTGAGAAATGTAGGAAGGTCTGATGTCATGACCTTCTTTGTTGTTCACAATGATAATGAATCATTTAATGCAGAATTTGTGTGGGATAACGTTCTAGTATGGTCAGTGTTGATTTTTGAAGATGTTTTCCTATGTTGTAAACATCATTAGTTGCATTTTTCCATACCTTTTACTTTGTTGTAAACAAACATATGAAGCATTATCACACAAATTAGGACTAATTTAGAAACAGGCCTAAGAAGCAAAAGATACATTGTCAGATTCTGTCATGGGCCACAGACATTCTGCAGACGATCTGTAATTTGTTGCTATTTGGACAGGTTTTTGTATGTGTAACACATGGACAAGTTCCATATTACCATTCAGAAAGCCTCATGACAGTGACCCAAATTTTTGTAATGTTACTTTAAAGTAGATGTGAAGTTTGCAGTTTTCATCATCATAGTTTTTATATTTGTTCTTGTTTCTAGGATGGTACCAAATTGGAGCATCATTTACGGTCTCTCAAAGTGCTGTTAGTCTCCAATTCCCACTGGGGCATCCAAGTGGTGGATTCTGCAATGGGAAGTACTGCTGAAAGCATGAACATCCGTCACCTGGTTGATGCAGGTGGCTTGGCTGTGACTGATCCAGATTTGCCATTCGTCTGCTACCTGAAGACCAAAGTGCAGGGTATTCTGTTCAAGTTCCTGTGTATCACTGTTGGTAAGTTTTATTGCTTTTTGTTGATCTACACAAGAGCTGATCACCCACCCACAGGGGTTCTGTTAACCCTTAACCTGCTAACATCCACTATAGTGGCATCTCTTAGCAATGCCAGAAATGGTAACGTCTACTTTCGGTGACCTTCATTTGGCAACGCTGGCAGCCCTCTCTGTCTATCTGACTGCACAATGTCTCAACGCTGAATGAATCATGAAAGCAGTCCTGTGTCATATATGTGTGTAAGCACTTAGTCAGCTACCAAAGAGTCCCTAATTAGCCATGAATGCATAAGTGTCATAAGTCTTGAAAACATATTGTGCAGTTAGTTATGTGTTGTGTTTAGTAAATGGACTGGAATGTTTTGGTAATAAAATTTTGGGTATTACTAACAGGCAGCTGAGTAACGGTTCTTAGGTGGGGAAAGGGAACATTATACCTGATCATGCATTATACCACCAAGCAGCTTGCAGAAGTTCGACTTCTTTCAGTAGAGATTTTGCTGTTTAACGCATTAGCTGTGCTGAAGTTTTATTGACAATGCAATGTGGTGATGTTTCGTGTGTGAAACGGGCTCATGTGCTATCTAGAAATGAGATACGAGAAATCATAATGGATTCGGACAGTGACGAGGATAAATATTACACATCGCAAGAGTCGGAGGACAAAGAGGAGCCATACCCACCTTCACGACGGTCTTCCATTTCACTGCCAACAAATCCAGATTATTCTGCCAGCAGCTCTGAAGATGAGGATGATAGTAATGTGGCAGGTCAACAGCCACAACCCTCTCAGTGGACACTGCCCCCTAAATCCTGAAGGCATGTAGTGCACACCTTTATTGGGGCCCCCAATGGGAAAAGCAGTGAAGCTGCACACATAACACCAGAGTCCTGTAGGGAGACCAGCCCATGCTTCTACTAACATCGGAAGACTGGACACAAGTCACAATAAGCACTGGCCTATCTGCAGTCACACATCGTCCCATTGTGCTAGTTCATCAGTAGCAGTTTAAATTCACACAAATGTAGTGTTTGTGTGGATTTCAGTTGCTACTCACTTTTTGACTGTGTGTCGTGTTTGCAGTAATAGGGCTGAGAGCATGGTGAGAGGAAAAGAAGCTAATCAAGAGGAAGTATGTGGCAAATGTAATGAAGGGCTGCATAGAGAGAACTTATCTGCTCATAAGTGTAAAAAATATTTATTTGCATGTACTTTTTAATGAAGATCAGTGTGGAATTTGACACCAGATGTGAAATTTATTTTATAATTTATAGATTACCAAAGAGAGAATCTTTTGTGAATGTAAAATTGAACGGGAAGTTTATAACATGCTACATGTTTTTGTAGGTACCATTAGTTGCGTTTGTAAACATTACCAAATAAGGTTAATTGATTGATTGATTTGCAGTTGGGTTCAAGACCTTATGGTCCAGATGCCCTTTGGCCTTAATTGACAGGCTGTTTGTGTCCCATATTGATTTATGGGAGCCCTGTTGCTTTGCTAAAGTTCCAGATGGCCCCCAGACTTTACTGTTAATATCCTCTGGCACCAAGAATGAGGAGCCCAGATACACATGTCTGAAGCCAAAGCTTCACACTCACAAAGAATGTGGGCAGAGGTTTCATCCTCTGCTCCACACCTCCTACACCATGGACTGTCTGACAGCCCCTTTAGGTGAAGATGTCTCCTCAGGGTATTATGTCCAGTGAGAAGGCCAGTAACAGCCCTGGATTGTGTCCTGTTAAAGGACAGAAACCTAGCCTTGGCACCCAAACAAGGTCCCAAAATTAACTCTCGAGCCTGTCTTTGTGTGTCACCAAGACCTCGCCACCATATCCAATGCTGGTTAACCAACCAACGTCTAATTCTTCTTCGTATATCCTGTCTAGAGACTCCCAAGGCTGGCTCAGGTCCAACAAACTGTAGAACAGAGCCGTCCCTTGTGAGCTCATCGGCAATCTCATTACCTCATACCCTAGCATGTTCAGAATAAAGTTAAAGTCATACCAAAGCTATGGATCACTAAACATTGGTAGGAGGGTCCAATGTTTGGCTGTACTCTTGGTCTGACAATTTACCACCTGACATTCTGTTACTTGCATGTGATGGAGCTTGAATGCTGCAAGTGGCATAGAAATATAAGGATTAATTGATGAGGTAAAATTCAAAGAGATGAAGATTGTAGCCATATATGTGTAGTAGAGTTTCCTTATGTATTTGTAATAAGTGCACAGGAATTTTATAAACAGCTTATTTCTAATGGTAGGCTGATGATTTTGTTGTTTCAGTGAAAATGACATGAAATCTGCTTTCATTATTAGAAGTTTATACAGGTAAATAAACCCAAATTGCTATGCTGGCAACATTATGTAAAGGAACAGTCTTATAGACATTACTTTCATGTTTATTGTAGGAATCTGTGTTCTCTATGGTATCAAATTGGCAACACAGTGGTACATACGTCGCAGGGAACGAGACAAACTGGAGGTGTTTAAGATGGTTGAGCGCATCATAGAGCTTCTGGTGAACCACCAAAAGAATACCTCAGCTGGCAAGCAGCCATTTCTTGCAGTCAATCATATTAGAGACCAGTTGATACCTCCACCAGATCGCGCTCGTGAGTCCTACATATATTGCTGCATAAGTAGTTGTGTAAATGTAATTCCTGGCTCTTTGTTTATTCTTTAAAGTTGTGTGTTCTTAAATGTCATTTAAAGTGAAGTAGATTGTTATTCTTGGGTCTTTTTCTTCAAATATTTCACCTTAGTTTATGTACTTAAAATGTTTTCTTTGTTGTTTAATGACTGAAACTGTTTTTGGACTCCTGTTGGGTAGGTTTGGCAAAGGTGTGGAATCAGGCTGTGCAGTGGATAAAGGATTCAGAGTCACGTGTCCGCTGTGAGATGCAGTCTATTGCAGGAGAGGAGTTCCCTGTCTGGCGCTGGCTTCCTCATGCATCAACATGTGCCTCCAGGTGAATTACCTGTCTTGCTGTTTTGAAGTTGGAGATTGTTGTCTATGGTCAGAAATCCAAGAACATGGCATAAAACTTGCATTGAAGAGTACCTGACAGTGTTTGTAAGAAAGAGTAAAATAGCAACAGTCACTGCTTCAGCAACATATATATCAGCAACTTAGAATTTTTAGGTCAATGAATTCTGGTATTCTTTGGAATTTTAAAATTTGCAAAGACAGAAAATGAGTACAAATATATATGGGAATTTGAATACATTTTCGCTTATGAATATAACACTTCTCTTCATATGTATATTGTTACTGCATTCAGTGAGAACATTGCATGGAGATAGTATCCATCCAGTTTGTGCACATTCCATCATTGAAACCACTTGGTGAATTTAGACATGATGTGGTTTGATGTCATTATTATAACTTTTATACAATAAAACTGTTTTGTGTGTGTGTGTGTGTGCATACATGCACACACATGTATGTGCAATTCCTGTAAGATCTTGTTCGTGTGCTACAAATGGCAACATAAAGACAGTATAAAAATGGTGATAATAGCACTGATATTTCTGATAATCATAAAATAGAACATTGAGAGTTGCTGAATGTCACAATAGATTAGGCAATGTGTGTGCTTTGTTTTCAGGTGGTGCCAGGTTTGTTTCTTAGCTTGAAGATGGCTAATTGGCTAAAGTGTTTTGTAGTTTTCTTCAGAACGCAAAAACCAATAACTGTATTTTGTGTTCTTTCTATGACATGAATTTCTGTATAATATTGGATTAATTGTGGTTAATTAACCAAACTAAAACAAATATTTATCTGAATCATATCAGTTGATTTACACAGTCATAATTTTCTTAAACACATATTGTTTGGGTAATGGTATGATACTGTATTTCATTTTTTCTGAACATTTATCTGATTGTAGGAGTGTGAAAATTGCGTGGAGGCAAAAATTGTGTGAGTGAATATGGTATGTTTCTTTGTGTGAATATGAGGATAATTACACTGTTTCTCAGAACTCTTTCACTGTTTTGTCATAAAGTGTATCTTCACAGTGGAATAGTTTAATACTCTAGCCTGAAATTTTATGATTTTGTAGAATCTTATTATATACCAGGTGGTGTCCTGCTTTCCATTTTACTAGTCATAATTCTGTCACCAGTTTCACTTTCTGTTGACTTTAACATTTTCTTACAGTGTAGCCTATGGGGAAGTTTGGGAGTCAAAAATTTTCATCCTGTAGCATATTGAAGCATTTTGGCACTATGCAATTTCTAATACTGCGTCACTTCATATTTATGTCATTACAGATATTATTGCTGTTAACTTGTATTACTCCCATGTAACCCAAGTTTCAAAATGGTATCATAAATGTTTTGCATTGTTAAACATGGTTCTTTTTTAATGTCACGTATAAAACATACTTAAGCATTTGTGTTGTGTCATAAAAATTCTGGGCTTTTTCTTTAGGCAGAAGTATTGATAAATGTAAGTGTATACATGTTGCTTTCATGTCTATGCCATACTGATATTGGAAGGACTGTTTTTGGAATGCTGTTTCTGTTTGCAATCCAGTCTCTCGTCTTTATTGTTTTACAGAGTTTATGTAATTAATAATCAAAGTAAAAATGGGGTGTGTGTTATATTTTGAAGGTTTTTGTGTGTAGAGTTGTGCAGTTGATTGTCAGCAGAATATTTTTATGATTCATGCTGTTCATCATGTTGGCAGTAAGGTATCATCAGAGCAGTCGACTCCTCGTCGCAACAACAAAGTTTGGCAGGGGCAGGCGTTTGATACAATGACTGGAAGTCCCAATTCTCCGCCTTGTTCTCCAACACCCTGCCTCAAAATAAGGCACATGTTTGACCCAGATGTGTGAGTTACGTTCATTCTGTTTTATAATATGTTCCCATTAGGCCCCTGTATGCCTTCGTGGCTTACACAGTGACAGCTTTATTGTGCCTTTTTTACCTTCATATATTTGTATAAGTACAGTGCAGTACACCTAGCCCCTGTTCTGCATCCTAGTTGTGTTCTGAAAAAGTGAACGCAAATCAAATGTGATATTTTAGTCAGATATAAGGTTTAAGATAATAGAAGACAGCCACCAAGAGGATGTGAAATCAAAAATGAGCGAGCACAAATTAAGAAGTGGTGTAAATTGGCATGGGGAAATAAAACAAAAAGGCATAAAACAGACACACAGGAAGGAGCTGGGTGTATGGGAAGCAAGAATAAAGAGTACATGACTGCATAGAGCCAGTATATAAATCTTCAGTTAACATTGTGCATTGTTGGTGGGGGAAACTTAAAAACATACAGCATGCAAATGTTGAATCCATGGTATGTTTTTTTGATTTGCAAGTAAATAGTTGAGGGATTTACTGAATGAGGTCATAAATGGCTATGATCAGGAGAAATGTGATACGTATTTTCTCATTACATGGGAGTAGTGCCACTATAAAACTGAAGTACATGGCTGTAATTTTGTAAACGATTATGTAAATTATATAAAATAACCTTTATTGCATATTTGTTTGTATATGCTGTCTTGTCTCACATGAATTAATTTTACTAACATAGGGAATTTGGAGATGAATGGCCTGTCCGGGTGCAGGACTCAATACTGGAGAAGTGTGGGGAAGAGGGTGTTGTGGCGTTACACATTTCTGTGGACCGTGCCTCTAGAGATGGATGTGTGTACCTCAAGTGTGCCTCTCAAGAAGATGCTGGCAAAGCTTATCGAGCACTTCATGGCTGGTGGTTTGACAGTAGGTACCCTTCTTTGTGCAGGAGAATTTTCTCAGACTTTAGGTTTTCACAGTCCTGTAGTGTGCTCTGGGCATCACACTGAGCTGGAGTGTTGGAGACAGGTGATATGGAGAATGTTGCTGCCTCCACCTTCTATGTCAGAGTAAGCACACCCTTTTAAGTCATTTTTTACCTATGGATAAATAAAATCACCATAGCCATTGGCATGACTTATTTACTTTCGTTTATTAACTGATGGTGGGAAGAAGTCCGGTCCTATCCACGTGTGTCAAGACACACAGGCGTAAGTTGCAGAGTGATTGTCATTTTAGGAGAAGCAGCTGCAATATGTAGGTGTTAATTGATGTGTTTAAGTTATACAGGGTTGCTAGAGGCCCCAAACTATTGTCTGTGTATACAGTCGAACACCACGGGTTTCTTGTTCATGAATACTGGCAAACAGGTTCATTTAAAGCATGCCAGATGGCATTACTAGCGGAATTTGGTGAAAGACAGGCACCATCGAAGTGTTGCATCCAGAAATTGGTTAAAAAGTTAGGGACAAGGGGAAGCCCATCTAACGCCTGCTGACTTCTTTCTTTGGGGCCTATGGAAGGGCAAAGTGTACAAAAATACACCCCACACAATCGAACAACTCAAAGACGCTATATGCCAAGAGATTCAAGCCGTCAACTTCGACACTTTGGGAAAAGTATTCCAGAATTTGGCGAAATGCATTCAAGTGTGCTTGGATGTGAAAGGAGACCAGTTTCAGCATCGATTATGAGCAGGTCCTGTTTTGCATCGTTCCCGGTATGTGTATATAAATTTTCAAGTCATTATCTCAATAAC
>Ga0131853_10023407_pt1 | contig 11156 bp, 8 predicted proteins | sample TergutLab28metaG_FD_92764 | JGI IMG/M metagenome (GOLD analysis project Ga0131853, IMG submission 92764) | Labiotermes labralis P1 segment gut microbial communities from Petit-Saut dam, French Guiana - Lab288 P1 (version 2) (version 2) | ecosystem: Host-associated > Arthropoda: Insects >...
ATTATTATTATTATTATTATTATTATAGCCATTCCGTATATAAGATATGAAAATGTCTCGTCAGGTTGCGTGACTTCAGGATTTGCCGCGGTGTACATGAGATATTCGCTCTTCTGAGATGTTACGCAGCGTACATTGATAGACTGCTTGGCCCTTTAAGATGGGACCGATAGGTTCTCCCGAAATGTCGGTATCTAACAACAAATATACGCTGTCTAACTCCCAGAAGAGGGTACATCTCGCAAGGTTCTTCAATTATCGGGTAGTCGGAAATCGGACCATTGAAAGCAGACGTTTAAGATCCAGTTTTGAAAGCGCTCTTCATAACTGAGCCAAGTAGTAAGATTTACTGCTTCAATTAGAAGCAGTCACAGTATAATAATTTCACGCGCTCTTTGTGGCTTAACTCTCTGTGATCATTTTAACGTAAGATGTCAACTAAAACAGGAAACCCCGATGGTATTATCTTATTCTTTCGCTTAGCAAGGAGAGCCAATTAACTGACAGTCGAAATAAAGCCTGTATTTATGTTGCTAGTTACCCAACCATCCACTACTTGTTTTGCAGAAGGCTATGATTTTAGTTAAGTAGATTATAGACCCGTCTATTCTTATAATGAAAGCCAACGAGATGCACTAATTCTCAAAATTATTTGATAAAGTACTCTACATGTTTCGGACAGGTCCGCTGTCCATCATCAGGAGTATCTCAACACTGTGTACACGCAATAGGCATTTGTCATGCTAATTCTGTTGGCGTCTGCTATCGTGGTCAGGATGGAACTGAAGTTCCATCCTGACCACGATAGCAGTGTTGAGATATTCCTGATGATGGACAGTGGACTTGTCCGAAACATGTAGAATACTTTGTAGAATAAATTTGAGAATTAGTGCATCTCTTTGGCTTTCACTATACGAACACATCATGATGCACGGTCCTCTGAGTGTCAAACATAGACCCATCTGTTTTTAAGTTTCATTAATCACCAACTGCTTTCGAGAAATTTTTAGTACGCGTTATTTAACGAGTCAGTCAACTGCTAAAGTTATGTATCACATGTGATGGATGAATGAAGGATTAGTAGAATTAGTGAAACAATACTGACAGAATAAAACCGGGGTACTTGAGGAAAAAACTGTTCCAATGCTACTTTTTACACCAAAAATGCCAAATGGACTGGCCTGGGATTGAACCCGGGCTTCCGTGGTGACAGACCGCCGATTAACCACATGAGAGACGTTATAAAACTCGCATTTCTATGTGTGTTGATCAGGTGACTATTAGCAGTAAAGCTGCAGCGTCAGAAAATGCCACTCTATTCAATTCAGTTCCACAAAGACAAAGTTTTTCAACGTCCATAAGAAATCAACAGTAGCGCAGCCTTTCAGCAAACAATTTTTGGTTTCCTGAGTGCCCGACTAACTCAATTTCAAACATTGTTTCGTTTTGACCATTTATTTCAACCTGCCTTAATCTTATATTCGCGACAATAATTATGGCATAGAATAATTAAAATATAAATTTCTTCCCTCCGTAAGGCAATACGTTATTCACTCACGTAAATACTGTCCTTCAGGCCAAAATACAGCAAATATTTCCAAATTCGATACTTCGTTTAAAGACACATTAAACACATCAAGTACCCAGTTTTTTTTAGCCAGATATCCAAAAATGCTAATTGCATCTAAGTTGAATTAAGCCTTAATAAAATGCACTAGACCAGAGCTGAGGAACCTATGGCATATGGAATTCACTGCTACCCCATTTTTCATTTTACTTTTTTCCCGACCAGCTTCTTTATATTTTGAAGAATATGTGCATACTCGTATACACACATATCTGAATGTAGCGACTGTATATGAATTACTGTTGCTACCATATAAACCTGCGAGTGAAACATTTTTACACAAATCGAGAGAGGTGCGAAGTGTTGACGGGATATTTATCATTGTGGCGCCGACCTGGCGGTGACTGGGCTAACACGTGACTTTGGGCACAACATTTTGCAGTCTTCTTTTCAAACAGAAACAGTAGCAGCCCCAGTGACTTCCACTTTTTCTTCCTTATTGCATTCCTCGATGAGGCCTTTATTTGAAACATATTATGTATTAATTATACAATATAATTATACTATGTAAAGGTAAAGCGATCCCGTTAGAGGCCCGGTGTGGCCCAGAGCGTGGTTAGAGGCATAGCTCTACTCTTTCATGACGGCGGCGCTAGAAGGGGGTGAGTGGTCAGCCCCACGCTCCGGCCGCACTTTACCCCGAGAAAGACTCAGTACCCATTTTACAGGAGGCTGGGTGGGACCCAAGGCCGGTCTGGGTAGGCGGAAAATCTCGTCCCCACCGGGATTCGATCCCGGATCGTCCTGCCCATAGTCAGTCGCTATACCGACCAAGCTATCCGACCCACTAATTATAATATGTAATAATAATAATTTATTAATTAATAATGAACATGGAAGGCTCCCAGACGTTATTTTGATCTTCAAAATTCCCAAGGGCACCCGAAAGAAATTGTATGAAATGTACAGACAAGTTGGGCACGCGCCCTCAAAAAGGTTCGCCTGCCCTGCTCCCAGCCATGCACTGACAGGCCGCAAAATTACAAGCAGCAAGTCTCAATATATTCCATCGCGACTGACGCTAACATTTACATTCACACCAGTCGCGTGACACCGAGTGCGTGTCCTTGCTGTTTATTTGTCTGGTCGCTGGATACAATAAATTATGCAACTTTCGCCAAGAATGGAGAAGTCTTATGAAATATATGGACCATTTTTAGGAAACGTTTGCAAGTTAAGTAACCGAAATAGAGTAAAACTTTCTCGCAATTAATAGTAATTGTAATGAATTATCATATTATGGGCATTAATTTGAACAAATATACAGCTAAACAGCTTAGTTCTGTGTTATGTAATTAAAACACTTAATGGCTTTCATTAAATTTTTCATGACGCTTCACTCTGTTTTATGAATTAAATTACACGCCTAAGCATATTTTGTGTTTTTCTGATCTGAATAATCACCATGCATTATTACTTCCTGCTGGCTGTATAACCACAACTAACTGCTCTCTTAATTTCTACTAATGTAAGTCAAATTATTGTATATAATACGAAATCATTTCACATATCGTCATGTCATATTAGGGACTAAATGCCAAAGGAGTGTGCTGTCTAGATTTACAATAGTATCTATACTGCGACGTGTTTTGAACTAACGATTAAACACATTAGTCCTAAACTGCACAACTCCGTCCTTAGAAAATAGTTTGGAAGAGTGTCCTTGTTAAGGAATGCGTTTAACAAAGGCCCCTGCCTTTTTTCTCAGGTCTCTTTTATTAAACATTTAGAAAAGAACATTACCTGTGGTCATCAGCATTCACGGAATGTTAACACTTCCATTTATGTGTTTAGAATTTTCTCCGGTGGCCCCCCCAAATAGAGAAAGAGAGAGAGAATGACAGCTTCTTTGGGAGAAACATCTTCTAACATCACTGTCCTACAATGTGACAATATGTTTGCTACGTTTAGCTGGAACCTAATTGACTCCTCGTATATTTGCTTCTGAAATGCTGAATTACGATGTATTTTTTCTGTTCCCAAAACTTACGGATAAAATACACAGTTATCTCTAAGGAGTTGGGGGACCGCGGTAGCACGGTGGCTAAGGCGCTGTGATACAAATCGGAAGGTCGCTGGTTCGATCCCAGCTGGTGTTGGTGGATTCTTTATTGACATAAAATCCTTCCGATCGCACCAGGGTCCTGGGTTCGACTCAGTCTCTAACAGAAATGAGTACCAGGAGTACTTCCTGGGGGTAAAGGCGACGAGTGCGTAAGGCTGACAACCTACCACCATTCTGTGCCGTTGTCACGAAATCTGGGAACCATTAACTTCCTAAAAACCCTCTGGGCCTGTCCATGCCTGTAATGGGACTGCTTTACCTCTTACGACTTAGTCAGATGTAGCGACCGGTTAACACTCTATATTACCTGGAACACTGTTGATAAGTCTACTGACAAGTGTAGGGCGACTATGTGAACACTCATACCTGAAGCTCGGATAACAGACACGTGTAGTTCTGAAGCTACTGTACAAGGGAGGATCATCCTTACGGTGGCAAGGATTGTACTACTGCTATACTCGTATGTGTATAAAAACATTAGACTCAACACAGGAAGAAAACTGTGCGCTAGTGCAATTGTATCTTTAATTTTCCAACGAAATGCATATATACATTTGAATATCTGTATTTTTACTAAATATCTCCCATATGTTTCGGCGCTCACTGCGACATCCTCAGGGACAACTCTTACCACTTCTCAAAACCATCTGCTTGTTGTAAGGTTGTTACAATGGTTGAGTAACACGGCATGAAATATATCGTATGTGGGTTTTTTTTACGAAGTTGTTTACAATTATTAAAACAATATTGGCTCATTGTTGTAGCTCAAAAGTCTGTTAGGAATATTGAAAAAAACCTTGTCTAAAGCATGTTGATATTTGCTTGTAGAGAAGGCTACTTCTTATATTACAATATTTTGCGTACTAGCGGTCCATAAGCTGCTGATGTACTGTAGGCAACATTATATACTGAACTGGCTACTCCATTAATTTCACAAACGTAATAATGTTCATTACAAATTCTTAACTCAAGCCGTGCAAAAACTCTATAAAATGTATTTACATAAAAATACAGCCATACCACAATTTACTTTCAGCATTCTACAGTCGTGAAATTAGGTCTGTTGCTCTAAGCGGATAACACAGATCGAAGGTGTTATATAAAATGGTACTGAGAAAATATGCGGAATAAAAGAGAAATGCTTACCAATTTTTTAAATTCAGAATTCTGATGGAAGAGACCACATGGGATGCCTAGAAACAGAGGGAAAGATAATATCAAAAAACTTAGAGAAACGAGGTAGGTAGATGCGGATTGGATTTATCTGGCTCTGGGTTCTTGTGAATACGGTAATGATATTTAAATTGATTCTTTGCACTTTCATAGCAGGTGGGAATATAACACCCTCTGAAATCTATTTAACACTTTGGGGGGGGGGGGCCTGTGGTGTTTCGCCCCGATTACGTGTAATGGCCTACCCTTACTGGACTTCACGATCACACTCATTGGACACACCACAGTCGGTAGGACTCCTCTGGACGAGTGATCAGCTCGTCGCAGAGACCTTTAATTGACAACACACAATAATCACAACAGACAAACATCCATGCCGCCGGCGGGATTCAAACCCAAAATCCCAAAAAGCGATCCCCCGCCGCAGGTCCACGTCTTAGACCACGCGACCACGGAGATTGGCTTTAACAATCATCTCCATACTTAACATGCTCTTATCTTATTTGGACATTTTACTGTCGAATTCGTATATTTTAACTTTGCCACACAACACCAAATCACTAATAAAATTTTTGAACCAAGAACAATAAGTGTGTCGAAACTTTTATCGTACCAAAAATACAAAACCTTTAAATATACGGACAGTCCTAAGATAAGAGTAGTCATTATGTGTTTCAAATCTCACACTAACGAATACTCAGCGCAGACAGAAAGACGGGGAACGTCAATAAGATTTACCGCCCGCTCTTGAACAGGATTCAAACGCATTCAGCGTCAGACCACCGGAATCGATGAATAAAACAAACAGGGCATTATAATATATTACAATTAGGCACTGATTCATGGCCTTTTGCTAGTGTTTCCTATTGATATTCCACCACGTGGGGTCCGCGTTCAGAATGTAACAGAGCCACCCAGCCGCGTCTAAGAGTGGTAACAGGGCGATGAACATTCTGCAAATAATATCACTGAAACGACAAACAAAACTAAAAATTTTACAGAACAGCGGCAGTTTTCATTCGGTTTATACAAAATGAGCACTGGGTTAAAAGAACAAACAGCAGATTGCAGAAAACTGCAGAATTTGGAGCTTACAGTTGGCACTCCTCCGTAAATAACTCTCACTACTGCGGTGATATAACAAGTAATACGAGATGGTCGATATTTGCAGCACGAAATGGACAGAACGAGAAATGCGTACAGAAGTTACACGGAATATCTAGGAAACGGAGGTCTGTATGGGAGGATAATGTATGATGTGGAATAGATTCAACTGGCTCAGGTTAGAAAGCGATGGTCGTATACGTAGACAAGGCCATGAAACTTCGCGTTCCATGTAAAGTGAGAAATTTCTTGGTCAAGTGAGCCACTTCTACCATCATGGTCTCTGATACATGGAGTTAATGAGCTGATTATTTACAAATTAAAGCCATTTTCAATTAATATAACTGGAAGGTTCAGAATAATTCAAGGAAAGTAGCCCGATTAAAATAATTCAAATGTACGTGAAATTAAATTCAAAAACACAGATAAACAACAAAAGTACGTTTAAAAGAATCGACAGCAATGGGACTCAAAATACCTTAAATTATTCACTTTCGACCAAACGAAAAAATATTTAAGCCATTCCTATGGTGGGAAACAAGGACCAACTAATCCTGTAAAAAAAATGGCGATAGAAACGTGGAGGAGGGTGAAGTCATGGTAATATTGGTGGTGATGTTGTGATAAGGACGATGACGATGAAGAAGAAGAAGAAGAAGAAGAAGAAGAAGAAGAAGAAGAAGAAGAAGATAATGATTATGATGATGATGATTTTAACCATGACATTTAGCTTCAAATATCAGACGTCAAACAACAATAGTATTTCGCTTGCCCATTGTTCACCAATTCAAACATAAATTTCACCTAAACAATAAAACAAAAATCGATAAACACCCTGGATCCCCATTACACAGGCAACATTGTTAGCGAAATAATCGCTATTGATCCTGAGAACCATAAACAACAAATAAATACACGCTGTGAGCAAAGTATATAGATCTTAAATTGTAAGTATTTGGTACACACAGTTACCAATTAACGGATCCATAAGCTCAGTTAAAATGAATAGTAACTCTAGCGCATAATACGAAGACAGCGAAGTAAAATATGAGCAAAATATTCCTTTTCGAATTTAGGCGAAAAATTTCGTTTGCATATTTAAATTCTTCTAAAACCAATTCTTCTGCTATAATAAAGTCTTTGTTATTTCTGGCCATCTCTAAGCTCTCAATGCTTGTAGTCCTCACAATGCAACAAGAATATTAAAACAGAAACTCGTGACCTGAAAACACATTTTTCCAGACGTGCGGACAACCACACAAACACATAGTGTACAGTGATAAAGCTGTATTACTCAGCAAATGAGCGTAGTATATGGGAGGATCAAAACAAAGAAAATATGCATTTGTTAAGGGAATTATGAGAAACTTGTCAACCGTTTGGTCGGAAAGTCTGAAGACTGGTGAAGATGGAGAAATAAACGCCATTGGCAGCAATAAGGGTGTGGAGGTTTGGACAATGTAGGAGTGGTTCAAGAAAGTGTTCCACAGCAGGCGAGAATTTTTTCAACCAGGAAGGCGATAGCGTCTCGAAATAAATTATCTTCATTGCATTAATTAGTTAACCAATAAGGCAACTATTCTCTATCGATGAAATTATTAATGAAATTACAGACCGCCTTACGCATGATTCTCAATTGTTGCTTTTCTTAAAAAGGAATTTTGCAATGGTAAACGCAAGAATACTGGTTAGGTTGAACAACAGGGGAATATAAAAGAAAATGAGTAAGCATACAAAATGTTGCTTTCTAATCTCGTTTAGTGCGATAGTTTGAGTCGGCAAGTTTAGGAGTGAATGAAACTGACAGTAAAAAAATACATTTTGACGATTTTATTCAATTGACTTGGCTTAGGAGACAGGCCATATTACAAGCTGAGATGAGGTTTGGTTTCCATAAAAAGGAAATTTATTGAATAGATTAATCTCTTTAAGAAACGATTTTGCGTAGTGTGATCCTTAAGGTAGCAACCATCTCTTCCCAAGAATTAAACCTACTCAACCCCGTGCATTTACAAGGAGGTAAAAAAATTACTGAATGGTTTAAATTAGGATCAGACGCTGCGTGGGAGAGGGTAAAGCGCAGTTCAGCCTATGCAGTCTAATCCAAGCAATGCCATTTGTACACAACCGCATTTTCTCTTAATGCGATTGGTAAAGGAAAACCTGAGGGCAAATGAGAATTGTTGTCTTTTACGTAATTCCAAGAAGGTTATGTTAATAACTTATGTAAGTGGGAGTTACCTCCTAACTCTAATTAAATATTACGTGTCGCAAAGTAGGTCGTAAGTGCTTCAACATTTAAACTATTCCTAAAAAAAATAATTTAAAATTCACCCCTACCATTAATAAAATTTTAACTCAAAGATAAACAGTTAGAGGATCTTATCAAAAGTCTCCTAAGATTCACCAGTTATAACAAGTGCAGGTGTAATAAGGACTACTGGCAGAGATCCACATGCATTACAGACAGTTACCATCTGCTCTTGCTACGGCAATTGGAATTTTTGAATGTGACCCAGGATTTTAAAGCAGCAGTAATAACCGAAACCTACGTTTACCATTATAATTCATAACTTAATTCTTCCAACTGGGTCACATTATGTAACTCCGGTGTATTTTACTTACGACTAAGTCCTGAAATTAAAGAAAATGCCTTTTAATCTTTCCTCTCTTGTTAAGTTTACAGGATTTCAAAGCTCGTGTTCGTCAAAGGCTAGTTCTCCAGGTTTCTGTATCGTGTAGCACAAACTGAAATCTTAAACGGTGTAAAAACTCAGAAAACAGTCATTCTAAATTCTAAGCTTCGTAGTTAGTTCCTTACATAAAACAACAGTCTGTATGGTCAAGATGTTCGATCGAATGCAAACCTTCAGCGTCCAACATGCTGTGTAGATTTGCACTGCCGGCCTGAAGGACCGCGCCTCGCAACAGATTTGTTTGGACCGCTAAAGAAACACTCCTAATCCTGCCGAGTCAAAAAAAAAGGGTGGGACAGAGTGAGAGAGAGAGAAGTAGAATCGTCTCTTTGTAAGTGGTTGCAAACAAAAGACTCCGGTTTGTAGGGTGACACATTTATTAAACCCGTATCAAGATGGAACAAATATGTCAATGGGATTGGGGATCACACTACAAAATAACAACATTTCAGTTCAAAGAACGTAACACATTTAACCCTGTAATGATTTTTCGTTTAATTTTAGGACCAAGTGAATTTAACTTAAGTTGTGTTACAGTTTTCACAAAAGTCTGTCATTGGTCCCTATCCTGGGCAAGAAGAATTTTCATCCAGTTAAGCAACTATAACACTATAATGTCCTCTCGCTTACGCCTGAGACTCAAAAATAATCTCTTCCCTTCTGGTTGGCGGACTGAAGTAATCGAGATGATACACAAATTAGGAATGTGTAGAACAAATCAGTCCCACAGAAGGTATGGCCTATGAAAGAGGCACAAGGCAGGCGCGTATTTAGTTACAACGAAACAATGGGGCTTCAATCAAATAAACAAATGGAGTTATGTTTTACAAATTTTTAAAATAAAACGTGAACACTAACTTCAAATTGCCTTTAATCTGTCACCCCTGATTGGCTAAGGTAGATAGCAAGCACCGTTTTAAAGATTTTATTTTCCAATTTCAAAAACGGTATAAAAATTCTCTACGTAATGAAAACCAGACAACCCAGACAACTTTATTACAGTTGCAATGTACGTAATTAAAGCACCATTAAGGGCAGACCTTCTTTACGCATGTATATGATGAACAGTTCCGTCTTAAAGCTACTTATGCCACTGTTGATATACTTGGCGCTTCCCTGCAGAGATGCCCATGTCCAACCCTGTTAAGTAAGGGTTCATCAAAATCTCCAGACCACCCCCCCCCCAACCCACCCACCCACGCTCACACACACCAACTCTACTTAAGTCGTCTTCCAAGCACATACCGTTAAACTAAGGTGAACGACAAAGTCTATCCTCTCTAGGTTACGTTGTAATCTGCTGTTGAAGAGCCCGACAGAAGATAAGACGGTCACTTTTAGTTTTTCATGGCTGTCCTATGCTAAAGCTAACACATTAAAGCCTAGCGATTCTTATACGTACATCCTGGTTTAACACCAAAAACTGCACTTAGTCAAGGCAGTGTTTCGCCTCATTCTCACAGCAAACGGTGGAAAAACAGCCCACTTCTACGCGGAGTCATTACAAAACGGCACCACTAACAAAAGATAATACTACCGACTGAATTGCCTAGATCACCGTTTGGAGATCACCAATTCAATCACGCAACCTGACGTCCTACATTATTTCCTCTGTAACTGTGTTTGGTAAAGATTGTTATGTTTAAAATGCTGAGTCACTTACGAAATCGAATGAAACATAACACAACTCACGGACGGGATTATGGAGTCAACCTTCCTGACTGAGAATACGCAGGGATCCCTATCTGCTAATTCAAAAGTCGCTTCCTTGGCCGTCATACGAATATAGTAACAATATGCATTAAATCTAGTTGCATAATGTCGATTTCTAAAGAGCTTATACCAGGTTCTAGATGGCTGCCACTCAGTTAAAAACGGTGGAGAAAAGCTCTTCTTAAGAAGATGGCGGTCGCTCGACTGATCAATAAATTGCTCGAAAGGGTGTTCATCACTCTTTTCACAAATTTCCGCCTCTCTAGTCCTGTCCTGAATTCCTAATCATTAATTATCCCATCATAACAGGCCTGGACCTCCACAGTAAAACCCCACTTAACCTTCTCCAAATCTAATTCAGTATGTAGTTCTTTCCGTCCGCACATCTCATATTCCTTGATCTAACACCAGAGTCTAATAATATCTGGCGAATAGTACAAAACACGAGGCATTTCATTGTGTAAACACTACATCGTTCCGCAATTTATAAAAGCATTTCAATAGCAAAACACAAGCAGATTTAGACGGACGAAGTCTCTCTCTCTTTCCGATGATCGACAAGCTTTAATTTTAAAAAAATGTGATTAAAAGAAAAGCAATAAACTTATTTCTTACTCAGCTGTTTGTGGCAAGTTTCAATCTATCAACCCTTTAAAGACGAAGCGCAGACCGCTTTATTTAAAGCCCCAGTCCGTACCGCGCTGTAAACACTTTTTATCTCGGTTATAAAAACCAATCAGTTTATGCTGTAAGTGGCACAAGTCGCTGTTTGTTCTCA